>Ga0075113_1000153_pt1 | contig 22933 bp, 22 predicted proteins | sample AntAceMetag02UKA_FD_69788 | JGI IMG/M metagenome (GOLD analysis project Ga0075113, IMG submission 69788) | Saline lake microbial communities from Ace Lake, Antarctica - Antarctic Ace Lake Metagenome 02UKA | ecosystem: Environmental > Aquatic > Non-marine Saline and Alkaline > Saline | place...
TCCTGAAATCAATTCATAACTATATGGAGATACTCCACCTGTTGTTAACAAAATTCCTATTTCTGTTCCGATTATAGAATTTTCGTCTATTGAATTATTAGATAGATTTATGTTTGTTATACTTGCAAAAACGTTAATTAATATAGAAAAAAAAATAATAATATTTAACAATATTATATATATTTTAAAGTCAGCAAACAGTTTTCTCATAATACTATTCTATCATATTTAAGATAATTAAAAAACTAATAATATAGTTTATTTAAGCTAATTAAAATCTATATCTTTAATTAATAAATTAATTTTTTTAACTAAATAATCTATTTTATCATTTTTACCCTTTGCTTCCTTCAAAAAACCTTCTCTATCTAAATAACCCATTTCTGAGAGCATTTCTATAATAAAATAAATTTCTTTTTCTTTAAGATCATTATTACTTTTAATTAAATTTAAATAAAAAATTTTAAAAGATAAAAAAATATTTTCATCTAAAACATTTTTTAAAAGCATTTTTTCAAATAATGAAAATATATTTTTTATAATTTTTGTTTTTAAAATCCTATCATCATCTTCTATAAAAAAAATATTATTCAGAAACTCTCCACCAGTAATTCTATAACCAGCATTAGAAATTATTAAAAAAACTTTAATAAAAGAAAAATCTTGAACTATTCCTTTATGTTTAGAAAAATCATTTTTTGAAGAAGAAACTGTAGCTTTTATTAATCCAAAATCTCTAGTAAATAATAAAACATCCTGATCTAATTCTTTTTTTGAAATAGACCTTAAAACAAAAGCTTCTGTTGAGTAAACTTCGTACATTATTTAATAATTATACTACAAACTAAATAAAACAAAGAACACGGGCACGATTATGTTTTAGAAAATAAAAAAATTTTATATTTCTATTATTTTCTTTTTTTAATGAACAAAATGAATATAAAAAACAAGTACTCTTGGGATGCAGAGCTATTTAAAAATTTAGATATTTTAATATCAAATTTTTCTAATAAAAAAACTCTCTTTCGAGAATTTATTTTTAAAAATATTATTTTTTATTTTTTATCTTCTTTTTCTTCAACTTCTTCAGTTTTTTCTTCTTCTTTACCATCGTTAAATTCAACTTCAGCATCATCAATTTCATCTTCAACCTCAACAGCTTTCATTACAGAAACAACTATTTCATCCATATTTTCTGTTACAAATTTAACATCTTTAGGTAATTTAATATCTCCCAATCTAATAGTATCATCTTCATTTTCCAATTTAGATAAATCAATTTCTATTAATGATGGAATATTTTTTGGTAATGTTTTTAAAGAAACTTCAGATAACTGAGTATTTAAAACCCCACCATTCTTTATTGCCAATGATTCACCTATAAATTCAAATGGAACATTAACTTCCATTTCTTGACCTTTAACAATAGCGTAAAAATCAACATGAATAATTAAATCATTTCTAGGATTATATTGAACTTCTTTAACTAAAACATCATATTCTTCCCCCTCAACGTTTAATGAAAATATTATTGATCCACCAACTTCTTGATAAAGTTTTTTAAAATCAACATATTTAAAAACCACTGAAACGTTTTCTTTTAATTCTTTACCATAAAGATTACCTTTAATATCCTTTGATTCATTTATTTCTTGCTTTTTTTCTCTTTTTTCTACTTTTAATTCTTTAGACATAATCTCAATATTATACATTCTTCCTTGAAAAAATCAACCTAATTAAAGACTTATTACCTTATATTAAATAAAATATTTTTTGAAAATTTTTGTTCGAAACTATTTTCTGAGGTTATTTTTAAAATATTTTCTTTTTCAATTCCATCAATATCAGATATCTTAAAAGAATAACTATTTCTATTTGTTGACCCTATATATTTATCATTTACATAAAAATAAAATTTATTTATTTTAGAATTATCAAATTTATTTATTTTGATATAAACAGATCCTGTTTCTCTAAATTCATCATCATTTCCAGGAGAAAGAATTTCAAAATCTAATTCCGATTTATTGAAATCTTCGCTTTCTTCTTTATTATTTATATTTATCAATTCCATTAAATCACCAGGATTAACCCCACCATCTAATAAATCCATTAATCCAGAAATTGTATCTGATAAGTCAGAATTTATAGATTCTTGATTTTCAGAAACCCATTTTTGAACACCATGTTCCCAATTTTCGTAAGCATCATTTTTTTCTGTCGGTACAAGACCTCTTGGATTATCTACATCGACCCAATGTAAAATAGAATGGTATTCAGGAATAACAATTTCTTCTATAAATTCTTCCGGTGTTTCATCCGTAGCAACGCCGCCCGTTTGTTTATCTATTTTTATAGTACTTCCCCCCTGATAAACGCCTCTAAATAAAGGTTTTGAATTAATACTAACCAAATCTTCTGGTTCTGAAAAATAACTTACAGGATATTTTTCTAAAGCAATTTCCATAGATTTTTTTCATAAATTATGAGAAACAGTACCAGCCTTAAAACTTTCTGCAGATGTATTATCATTATTCCCAACTCAAACACCTAAAGCAATATTTCCTGCATCGTAACCAATAGTTCAAAAATCTTTAAAATCATTTGTTGTTCCAGTTTTTACAGCAACATCTTTATCTTTGAAATACAAAGAAGAATAAGATCCATATGTTGGATATTTCAAAGAATCAGTATAAAGCATCTTATTTAAATTACTAACATATTTTTCATCAACTACCCTTTTATTTTCAACAACATTTTCAAAAATAATTTTATCATCATTATCAGTAATTTTTAAAATACTAGTTGGTTCAACTCTCACTCCTTCATTAGCAAAAGTCGAATAGGCAGAAACCAAATTTAAAAGTTTTACTTCACCCCCACCTAATACTAAATTTAAACCATAATAATTAACTGATTTATCTAAAGATTTAATTCCAAGCAATCTTGCATTATCAAGTGATTCTTTCACTCCTGATAAATACAAAAGCTTAATAGCTGGAATATTTCTAGATTCAGCTAAAGCTTGTTCCATTGTCATAGGTCCACGAAATTTAGCATCAAAATTTTGAGGCCTATAACAACCCATTTCTCTTCTTTCCGATTCTGGAATCTCAATTTCTTCTCCAGTTTCTTCATCAATCTCAACCTCACATTTTAAAGAAAATTCTGTTTCCACATCCCATAAAATTGTTTTAGGAGTATATCCTTTTTGAAGAGCTGTTAAATAAACTAAAGGTTTAAATGAAGATCCTGGTTGCCTTAAAGCTGTTGCTATATTAAACTTTCCATCTATTTCTTTATCAAAATAATCACGAGAGCCTACCATGGCTTGCACATACCCTGTTTTAGTTTCAATAGCTACAATACCAGCATTTGAAACCTTTAATGTTTTTTCCACCTCCTCAATATCTTCTTTTACTAATTTTTCTAATTTTTCCTGTAAATCTAAATCTAATGTTGTGTAAACTTTATAACCCAATGTTCTTATTTCTTCTCCGAATTTTTCTTTCAATTTTTGCACAACATCCATCACAAAATGAGGAGCCTTCATTCTCTTATTACCCTCTTTAAATACAAATTCAACTTCTTTATTAACAGCATTTTCATATTCACCTACTGTAATATAACCTTGATTAAACATTAATTTCAAAATTAAATCTTTTCTATCATCCAACATTTGTCTATGATCTCCATAAGGAGAATATGTTGTTGGAGCTTGTGGCATTGATGCTAAATAAGCAGATTCCGCGATACCTAATTCTTCTGCATGTTTATCAAAATAATATAAAGAAGCTTCTTCTATTCCATACAAAATTCCACCATAAGGAGATTCATTTAAATACATTTCTAATATTTGATCTTTAGTTCATAAATTTTCTAATTTATATGCCAAAATAGCCTCTTTTATTTTTCTAGTTATTGTTTTTTCTGGAGTTAAAATAGTATTTTTAATAACCTGTTGAGTTATCGTAGAACCACCTCTAGAATAATTTCTTTTATTTGTAACATTCTCATAAGCAGCTTTAATAATGGAAGTAGGTTTTACCCCTGAATGATTATAAAAATCTTTATCTTCGACAGCAACCGCTGCATATAAAGCATATTTTGAAATTTTATCTATAGAAACAATTGTTCTGGCTTCTCCATCATATAATCTATATAATAATTCACCTTCCTTATCATAAATTTTAGTTGATTGTGATATTTTTAATTCTTGAATAGTTTCAATATTAGGAACTTCTAAAGATGAGATTCAAAACATTAAAATACCAGTAGAAAAAAAACCAATAATAACAAAAATTAATATTATTTTTTTAAATAACGAATAAAACTTACCTGTTATTGATTTATTTTTCATTTGTCTTAATCTTCTTTTTAATGCTGTTTCTTGTTTTTGTTTTTTAAACATTTTAATTCTATTATTAAAAGTTTTTTTTAACATATTTTTCATCTTTTTTCTCTTGAAATCATTCATTTTAAATTAATATTTTCATTATTATTTTAACATGTTTTAAAATAATTAGATAAAGTTGTAGAGTATTATAAAATAAGCTATAATTGCTAAATGAATGAAAATTATCATATTGGTATAGATTTAGGTAGTCAAAATATTAAAATTATTTTAATTAACCTAAAAGAAAATACTACTCCTAAAATTCTAGTTAAAGCAATCTATCCCTCATCAGGAATTTCTTTTGGTTATATTACAAATAAAAAAGAAATTAATTCTGCCCTTAAAAATGCAACAGATAACTTTTATGAAAAATATAAAATAGAAATAAAAGAAGCTTTCGTTTCAATAGATGGCTTTGGTTTAAAATCAGAAAATATTACAATAATTCAATCTATGTCTAATAGAGTTATTAATTCTTTTGATTTAGAAAAAATTGAAGAAAAATCAAAAACACTTTTAAAGAAAAAAACATCAGACGAAATAATTCATAGTGAAATAATTAATTACTCTATTGATGGATTTGAACATTTTGATAATCCTGAGGGGCTATCTGCTAAAAAATTAGAAACTGATTTATTTTTTTTAACTTGCCCGAAAAATATTCTTAAAACATTAGAAGAAATTTTTGAAAATAACAACATATTAGTAAATGCATATATCCCAGCTTTTTTATCTTTATCAGAACTAGCTGTTCAAAAAATTGATAAAAAATTAGGAACTTTAGTAATAGATTATGGTGCTGAGAAAACAAGCCTTCTTCTTATAGAAAAAAATAAACCAATCAATTATTCTGTATTAAAAATCGGATCAAAAAGAATTACGGAAAAAATAACATTGGAAGAAAAAATATCATTTTCTGAAGCTGAATCAATAAAAAAAGCTAATATAAAAAATTCAAAAATAACTAAAATTATAAATTCTGAATTAACTCTACTGGCAAAAGAAGTAAACAAGATATTAAAAAAATGAGATAAAAGCGGAATTCTTCCTGGGGGTGTAACCTTAGTTGGTAATGGATCAAAAATAACCAACATTGAAGAAATTTTCAAAAAAGAATTAAATTTGCCGGTAAAAAAACCAATAAATAAAGATTTATTAGATTTTTTTATATCATATGGAAATGTTATCTTAGGGAAAAAAGAAAAAAATAAAGAAAAAAGTATTTTTTCTTTAAAGAAAATAAAACCTCTTTTTAAAATATTTAATACTTTTAAACTTTAAAAATCTTCTTTATCCATATCTAAAGATCAGGCAATATCTTTTAATTTAGTTCTATTAACTCTGGGCATGTATTGTTCTTGAACTTTTATAGGTTGATGATTCACTTCTGTTTTTCCTTTAGATTTTTTTTCTTTTTTTCTTCAAATATATCTCTTGGCATTAAAAATATATTTAAAAAAAGATTCCATAAAATAAATAAATGGTCTTTTATTTATTTTAATAAAAGCTAAAGATAAACCTAATCCTGCAATAGGAGATGCTGCCGCTAATTTTATAACTGCAGGTATTCCTGTTGATAATTTTCCTAAAGAATAAAAAATAATAAAAGCTCCAAATACCCCACCAGCTGTATAAATAGCCTGTTTAAAAGTTAAAGGTCCAAAAATTTTATCTTCAATATCAATAAACTGCGGAACATTATATCTCATATATAATCATTATATCAATATCAACAAAAAAAACCAGAAACTAATCTGATTTTTTTATATTTTTTTATATTAAATTATTTTTTCTGTATCCACTACTTCTTCTTCAGCTGCTAATGCTGGTGTATACCAACCTTCAAAATATAAACATTGATCATAAGTATTATTTAAATAAACTTGTTTTTGTTCATCCGAAATTTGATCATCATTTTCAACAGCCTGAGCTGTAGCTTTTACCAACTCCTGTCTTGCTAATGCATCACAAGTTCTTTCAGTTTTTAATTTTGAAACTATACCTAATTGATAATTCAATTGATAATTCTTACTTGGAATCCAAACGAAAGAATAAAATACAACTCCTATTAATAAAATCAATATTATTAATTTAATAAATTTTCCACAGATCTTTGCTTTTTTCATTTTTTTAAAAATGTTTTTAATTATATTTTTCATATCAAAAAATTATAACAAATAAAAAAAAACTTACAAATAAAAAACAAGAATTTTTTCTTGTTTTTTATTTTAAAAAGTTTTTAAGCCTACCAAGCAAAATGTGCAAATGCTTTATTAGCTTCCGCCATTTTATGAGTATCTTCTTTCTTTTTAACAGCTGATCCTTCACCCTTAGCTGAATCTATTAATATAGAAGCTAATTTTTTAGAAACTGCTTGTCCTTTACCAGCTCTAGCGAATGTAATTATTCATCTCATTGCTAAAGTAAGCTGTCTATCTGCAGAAACTGGGATTGGTACTTGGTAATTAGCACCACCAACTCTTCTAGATTTTACTTCCATTTCTGGTCCAACATTTTTTAACGCTGTTTCAAAAACTTCAATAGCTTTACCTTCACCTTTTTCTTCAATAATGTCAAAAGCATCATATAAGATTTTAGTTGCTACTGATTTTTTACCATCAAGCATTAAATAATTTACAAATTTAGAAACTTTTTTAGAATCATGTTTTAAATCTGGACTTATTCTATTTATTTTTTTATGTGGTCTTCTCATAATTTTACTTTATTATCTCTAAATTATTATTTTTTAGGTTTAGATGTACCATATTTAGATCTACCTTGAGCTCTACCATCAACTGAAGTAGTATCTAATTTACCTCTAACTATAGTATATCTAACACCGATATCTTTTACCCTACCACCTCTAACTAAAACAACTGAATGCTCTTGTAATTGATGTTGTTCCCCTGGTATATATGCAGTAATTTCAACTCCATTAGTTAACTTAACTCTTGCAATCTTTCTAACAGCAGAGTTAGGTTTCTTTGGATTTGTTGTTGTAACTTTAGTACATACACCTCTTTTATATGGAGAAAAATATTCTGTTGGTTTTCCCTTCAAAGAATTAAATCCTTTTCTTAAAACCGCAGCTTTGGGTTTTTTTACCTGTTTTGTTCTTCCTTTTCTTATTAATTGATTAACTGTTGTCATAATTTTTTAATTTTTTATAGACGCAAAAACGCCTTTTGCATATTTAATTTTCCACCAGCTATAGCTTTAAACTAAATAATTATTACTTTTGAACCAAGCATGAATTATTAGAATCCATTTCTGCTTTCGATACAATAATGAGTATTGTACAATAAAAAAGAAAAAAAACAAGCCTAAATTTCATTAATTATGATATAATATCGCTATGAAAAAAACTAAATCATTGAGACAAACTAAATTTGAACAATTAATAAAAGAAATTGCTGGGCCTTTAGTAGCAAGGGAAACTAATGGGACTAGTTTAATAACACTTACTAGGGCAGATATATCTCCAGACTTAAAAAGATGTACTATTTTTGTTTCTGTTTTCCCAGAATCAGGACAAGAATCAGCGCTAAATTTTTTAAAAAGAAAAAGACCTGATCTAAAACAGGAATTTAAAAAGAAAACAAGAACAAGAGTTATTCCCTTCTTTGATTTTGAAATAGATTATGGAGAAAAAAATCGTCAAATCATTGATGCAATAGCTCAAAAAAATAGACTAAACTAATATAGAATATTAGTTTTTTTATTTATTATTAAAACTCAAAATCATCTTTATCCTTATTCCCGCTAACAGCATGGTACTGATCTAATTCCGCAAAAGAAGTTTTTGCTGAATCAAAGTAAAGATTAATTAAACCTGTCGCTCCATTTCTATGTTTTTCAATAATTAATTTAGCTTGATCTTCTCTAGATTTATCGTCATCTTCGGATTTATTTCTATGAATAAACATTACAACATCAGCATCTTGTTCAATAGAACCAGAATCACGTAAATCAGCCAATCTAGGTTCTGCATTATCCCCTCTATGCTCTATATTACGAGAAAGTTGCGATAACGCAATAACAGGAACATTTAGCTCTTTTGCTAATTGTTTCAACCCCCTAGATATTTCAGTAACTTCTTGAACTGGTGATGAATTTTTGCCTGTTTTAACCGGAGCCATAAGTTGTAAATAATCTACAATAATTACATCAAGCCCATGTTTTCTTTTAAGCTTTCTTGCTGCTGATTTCATTCTTAAAACATTATTATAAGAATTATCATCAATAAAAATTTTAGCCGATGATAATCTATCAATAGCATCTCTTAAAGCTCTAAATTCATTTTCATCACTTAAATTACCAGTTCTTAATTTCCAAGCATCAATCATAGCCTCTGCTCCAAGCATTCTATCAGTAAGTTGTTCTTTACTCATCTCTAATGAAAAGAAAGCTACTGATTTATCACTACCAACAGCAATTTTTCTAGCAAAATCCAAAGCCAAAGATGTCTTACCTACAGAAGGACGAGCTGCTAATATAACTAAATCTGATGGCTGAAATCCTGATAGTTTATGATCTAAAGAAGGAAATCCTGTAGTAACACCCCTTAATTTACCATCACCTTCCTGTAATCTTTCTAACCTTTCGTAAGCATCTTTTGTAACATTAGCTATTTGATGAAATTCACTTCCACCCATACCCTGAGCAATAGAAAAAATTTGTTGTTCAGCTTGATCTAACGAAGTTTCAACATTTTCATCTTCTTTAAATCCAATATCTGAAATATTTTCAGAAGCTTCAATCAATCTTCTTTTAATATATTTTTCATGCACAATTTTTGCATAATGTTCTATATTTGCAGCAGAAGGAACAACTGCGGTTAATTCAGCAATATAAGAATCTCCTCCAATAGAATTTAATCTACCTTTATCTTTTAAATCAGAAGATAAAGTTAACAAATCAATAGCATCATTTCTATTAGAAAGATCTAACATTGATTGAAAAATAATTTTATGTTTATCCGCATAAAAAGATTGAGAAGAAACCTCTTCCAAAATTTCATGAAGAGAATCTGATTTAATCAAGATAGAACCCAATAATGCTTTTTCAGCTTCAATATTTTGAGGAGGAATTCTTAAATCTTCTTTTATCATTAATATTCATTCTAACACAAAGCAAAAAAAGCAAAAATATTTACTCTAAAAAACTGAATAAATATGTTAGTAAGTAGTGGATTAACTATTTATTAAAAAATATAATATATAAGTCAAAAATTAAAAAAACTCCAATAGTAACAACTAATAACTTAAAATTTTTATCCCCCCAATCATATTCATTCTCTTGATCACTTTTTTCTATCTTATTCATCAAAAAAATTAAAATTTTATTATTTTTTTAAAAATTTCTTTTTCTTCATTAACACTAATAACAAAAACATCTTTTTTTGTAATATTCAAAACTTTTAATTTTTTTAGAACTTCTTTTCTTAAAAAATCACTACCCTCCCCAATACCTCCAGAAAAAACAACAGAATCAACCCCACCCATTAATCCAGCATATCCATAAATTTTTTCAATTATACTTTTTAAATATAAATCAAAAGCTAATTTCTCTTTTTTATAAACACCCTTTTTTTCTATTATTTCTTTTTCAGCTTCTTTAAAAATTTTTTTAGTATCAACAGAACCAGTCATTCCTAAAAAACCAGAATTATTTGAAAACATATTTGAAACATATTTTACAGATTTTCCCATCTTTTTAGATAAAATAATATCTAAATCAGAATCAACATCTCCAACTCGAGTTTTCATCATTAATCCAGATATTGGTGTAAGACCCATTGAAGTCACAAAAGATTTTTTATTCTTAACACCAGTAACAGAAGAACCTCCTCCTAAATGAACAAATATAATTTTTGAAGAAACCTTTTCTAATTGATTTAAGGCAGATTGTATTGCTATGCCATGAAAACCATATTTTCTTATATTATATTTTTTAGCCATCTCCTGATTTATTGGATATACATAATTTTCTTCTGGAATAGTTTGATGAAAATCTGTATCGAATACCGCAAATATTTTCACTTTATCCAAACGTGATGAAATTTTACATTTTTTAAATATTTTTTGAATTTTTTTAATTTCAGAAATAGCTATCTTATTATGGATAGGAGCAAATATCTCAAACTCTTTTATTTTTTTAAAAATCTTTTTATCAATTAAAATTGGACCTTTTAAACCTCCTCCATGAACAATTCTAATTCCTATTTTTTCAATACCTTCTAATTCTTTTAAAAAATTAATATTTCTTTTTAAATCATCTTCAGAAAAAGAAAATATTTTTTTATCTAAAATTTCTCCTTTTTGAGAAAAAGTTTTATACTTTATAGCAGTCGAACCTGGATTTATTATTAATATTTTATTCATCTAATTATTTTATCATAATATGTTAAAATAAATATATTATGATAATAAAAGAACAAATTAAAGCTGATTTAATGGCAGCAATGAAAGAACATGACGATATAGCAAAAAATACATTAAAAGGTTTACTTTCTGCTTTTATGAATGAGGTTATTAAAAACGGAGGAACTCCAAGAGATGAAATCACAAATGAAATTTCATCAACAGTTATAAAAAGATCTGTAAAACAAAGAAAGGATTCTATTTCTCAATTTGAAAAAGGAGGAAGGAATGATTTGGCAGAAAATGAAAAACTAGAACTTTCTATTTTAGAAAAATATTTACCAGAACAAATGTCAGAAGAAACTATTTTAAAAATTGCTCAAAATAAAAAGGAGGAATTAAATATTGAAGATCAATCTAAAATGGGAATATTAGTTGGAGCTGTAATGAAAGAAACTGCAGGAAATGCCGACGGATCAATCGTAAGCAAGATAGTAAAATCACTTTTTTAAGTTAAAATTAAAAAATAAATAAAATAAAAAACATAGTTTTTATAACTATATTTTTTATTTTATAACTTCAAACCCTGATTTTAATCATTCCCTTTCTCCCCCATTCAATTCATAGGTTTCCCTAAAGCCTAATTCTTTAAAAATTTCCTTAGCCTCTAAACTCTTCATGCCTGAACCGCAATAATATAAATATTTTTTGTTCTTATCTAATTTTTTAAGTTTATCTAAAAAACCATCATCAAAAAAACTAATATTAATTGTATTTTCACCTATTCTACCTTTTTCATAATAATTAAAACTTCTAATATCTAGAATTATGTATTTACCCGTTTCCATTTTATTTTTAAATTCCTGAGAATCTATAGAATTATTTATATAATTTAAATTATCTACAACAGCAACTTTTTTCTCAAAATTATCATTATTATCTTCTGATTTAATAAAAACACCCAACAAAACTAATGATATAACAAGAATTAAGAATATATATTTTTTTTTCATATTTTTAATTATTTAACACAGATTTGATATGTTTTAATAATGTATTTGTATATCCTGATTCATTATCATATCAAACAAATATTTTTACTAAATTTCCATCGACAACTCTAGTAAAACTTAAATCAACAATCGCCGCATTTTTATTACCAATAATATCCGAAGAAACTATTTGATCTTCTGTTGTATTTAAAAGATCTTTGTATTTATCCTCTAAAGAAGCATTTTTTAATATTTCATTTATTTCTTTAATGCTAGTTTCTTTTTCTGTTATTAAAGTAACATCCACCAAAGAACCAGCAACTGTTGGAACCCTAACTGAAACACCATCAAATTTTCCATCAAATTCTTCAATAACTTTTCCTACAGCTTTAGCTGATCCAGTACTAGTTGGAATCATATTTAGAGCAGCAGATCTTCCCTTCCTAAAATCTTTTTTACCAGATTTTACAGGAGAATCAACTAAACTTTGAGAAGCAGTGTATGAATGGATTGTAGTTAATATAGCTGATTTAACCCCTATTTCCCTTCTTAAAACATCCAAAGGAAGCGCTACCGCATTTGTTGTACAAGATGCATTAGATGTAATAGAACAAGTTTTTATCTTATCTTCATTTAATCCCATTAAAACAGTTGAGCCAGTTACATTTTCATTCACAGAATAATCTTGACCTTCTTTTACTGGACCTGAAATAACAACTTTTTTTGCACCTGCTTCTATGTGAAAATTGGCTTTATCATATGAATTAAAAACTCCGGTACATTCAGCCGCAACATTAATCTCTAATTCTTCCCAAGGTAAATCCTTAGGATCTCTTTCAGAAAAAACTCTAATTTTATTATTTTCAATAATTAAATATTTCTCATTTTCAGATATAGTTTCTATTTCAATATTAGATTTAATACTTTCTTGAGCAGTATCGTATTTCAATAAATAAACCAAATTATCTATATCACCTAAATCATTTATAGCTACAACATTAACATCCTTATCTTCTAAAGACATTTTAAATAAAAGTCTACCTATTCTTCCGAATCCATTTATTGCAACTTTATTTTTATTTTTTCCAAACATTATTTTTATTTATTAAAACTTAATTATCACTTCATTTTATCACTTTTTAAATTTTAAAAAAGAAAAAATCGGGAATGCTACGCATTCCCAGTTTAACTAAATTCAATTAATTTAATTTATTCTAATATATAAGTCATTAACGAAACTGATCCTAATGTAATTCCATTTGATAAACCTATTGAATTTTCAATACTAGATTCAAAAAATATTGGGTTCATTAAATACATTAAAGCTGCCACTGTAACTAACTCTTTTTTATATTTCAAAATAAACTTAATTTCTTTTTCAAAATTAAAAGATTTTGTTTCAGCGATAAATTCATTATTTAAATGGTTAGTTTTCATTTTTTAGTATTTTATAATTCTGTTGAAATTTCTGTTTTTCCATTTTCCCCAGCATGAAATATTGCAGTATCACCTGATCCAGCAAAAATATCCCCTGTTATTTTAACAAAAAAAGTATCCCCTTCTGGAACAATAATACCTATTGGTATATTATTTTCCCCTGATTTTAAATAAATATATTTTTCAAACTCAGAAGACCCTTCATAATCTTCATTATCATAAATTTCCACTTTTAAATTTTAAAATGACATCCCATCTGTTTTAAATTCAAAATACAAATCCTTTATAACTTCATCTTTATTAACCCCACTAACTTTATACTCTAAAATATTAGCATTATCAGTTGCACTAGTTTCCAAAACCATTTTTTTTTCTCCAGAAATAGATTTAATAACAAATTTTTCATTAGTAACTTCCATGTTTAAAAAATGAGAAGCTTCACTTAATATTCGTTCCCCTCATGCTTTTCTACCTAATTCAAAAAATAATTCAACAGCTTTTAAATAATTTTTTAACGCCCTTTCTTCATTTTTTATATTCGAATAAGGATGAGAATAACATCTAGCTAAGCCTAGATATAATTCTGGGTTTAACGGATCTTTTTTTATACCATCTTCATAAACATTAATTGCCCCTTCAGTATCACCATTCGCTAAAGAATTTCAAGCATGTTCATCATGAGCATCAGTTCTACTTAAATTTTCTTTCATAAATTTTCTCAATACAACTTGCTTATATTGATTAAATCCATTATCACCTAATAAATCACCTAATTCATTATAAGCTATATAATTAGATTTATTTTCCCCAATAAAATTAACCAACAATTTTACAGCTTCTTTTAATTCACTTTTTTCTCTTAATTCTTCAACTTGATTTAACGTATCACTAACTTCTGTAATTTCGATTTGCCAAATCAATTCTTTTTTAGAATCATTTTTTTTTAAATCATTCATTTCTTTATTAGAATCAATATTTTCTAATTCTTTTTTTAATTCAAGAACTTTCAATTGTTTTTGTAATTCGTTAATTGAATCAATCATTTCTTCAATAGGCATTTCAATATGATCTACAACACCATCTTCTAACCCTTTTATCATAAATTGTAAATTTTCAATATTATTTTTCAACTCTTCAACAGACATTTCTGTTTTAAAATTCTCACATTGATCACATGTAATTGTAGGGTCTTTTTCATCATCACAACCATTAAATTCTCCAGCACTCACAAAATTAGAAAACGTTAATCCTAATCCTAATCCTAATCCTAATATTTTTTTTCCTTCCATAATTTTATATATTATTATTTATTAATAATATTAATATACAGCAAATTAACAATTTGTCAAGCTTTACAAACAACAAATTAAAAAAAAACAGAAAATATTTTCTGGTTTTTTATTTAATTATTTATAAAAAATATTTTATTTACAACTTATAGATTCTATTTCCGGCTCTTCAAAAATAGTCATTTCCCCTGATCCACTAGAATCTATGCAAGAATAACTTCCATTATTTAATTCTGAATAAACAACTCAACCATCCTCATTATCATTACAATTTAAATCATAAGAAACTACACTACAAGCTCCATCATAACTATAATTATTTTTATTTCAATACATCATCATCGACATAGTAGCACCTGAAACATTTGTTTTAACAATTGCATCTTTTGCATTGTTAATTTGAGCATCTGGATTAATAACTTGAAATATTATCCATGAAATTATTATTCCAACAAAAGGAAGTGCAAAAAAAATAATATTTATAGTTCAAACCGCTCATGTTGCTTTTTCCTCTTCAACAATCATATAAGTTTTTGATCATTTATCATACAAAGCTTGTTTCTTTTTTGTAAAAACAATCATTAATATTGATATAATTGGCATTATCAAAGCTATAATTATTAAAGGTAATAGTGTAAAGAAAAAATCTATAACTATATCAATATCCATATATTGAAAAGGATTTTTTAAAATAGAAATTATCACATATAAAAATACCATTAATGCTACTGAATAAATCGATATAATTTTAGCAATATATCTTCCAAACAATCTTCCCCCACTTGGTTTTTGACCAGAATAATCAACCATTTTCATCCCAAAAATTTGATCACCTATTGTTTGACCTTTTGAAAAATATAAATAAATATTATATCCACTATTTAAAATAAATGTAAAAAATATAAATACATCAAGAAATACAGAATCATTATTCGCTGAATAAAAAACGATACTCAATACTAAACCAATAAGTATATGGGGTCAATAATCTAACATCCTTGCGGCTGATCTTCTCCAAAATCCTCCATGCCCAACAAAATCAGAATTATTTTCTTTTTTAGGAATTTCTAATTTATTATTTTTTTCAACTATATTCATCACAGGAACTGGATTAATATTTTGGTTTTGAGGAATTGGAACTTCTTGATTATTTTTCATCATTTCAGATTCTAAATCTTTTTCCATTTCAGAAAAAGCCTTTTCAACTTCCACATCATCAACCATTGAAATTGAAATATTTTCAATTTCTTTATCATCAGATAATGAACTAGATTCATCTAATTTTTTTTCTTTCCCAAAACCATCATCTTCTATTTTATGAAAAACATCCCCAGTTTTTTTATTTACTTCAATAATTCTTTGTTCTCCACCCCATTCAGAAGCTTTTCTTTTTTGTTCTAAAAAAGCTTTATATTCTTCCGATACTTCATCATTATTTTTATCATTCATATATATTTATATTAACATAAATAAATAAAAAACCAGAAAATATTTTCTAGTTTTTTATTTTATTCTATTTATCTTTTCCGCAACATTTTTTATATTTCTTACTGCTTCCACAAGGGCATATATCATTTCTACCAACTTTATCTTCTGAATTTTTAACCATAGTTTTTCCTTTACCATCTTCACTTTTTCCAGAATTGGCAATTGCTGTTTCTGATTGTTTCTCTATTTTACTTTTTACATCAGCTACTTTAAATAAATATTTAACATCTAAATAAGTTAAAAATTTCTTTAAATTATTATAAATATCTACATAAAAATCATCAAAATATACTTTTGCCTCTTTTTTATACTCTATTAATGGATCTTTTTGTCCATAAGCTTGCATTAAAACTGATCTTTTTAAATATTCCATCACAGTTAAATGATCTATTCATTGCTCATCATAAATTTCTAAATATTTTCTTCTTAAAAAATTAAAAAATTCTTTTTCACCAAATTCCTCTTTTTTCTTTTCAATTAAATTTAAAAACTTTTCATCTTCTGAAAAATCATTTCTAAAAATTTTATATATTTCATCTTTTTCAGATAATAAAATACTTTTTCTTTTTTTATAAACTGATTTTCTTTGAATATCTAAAACATTATCATATTCTAGAACATTTTTTCTTCCATCAAAATGCATTCCTTCAAGTTTAGTTTGTGCAGATTCTACAGTTTTACTCATCATTCTTGATTTAATTGGAATATCTTCACCATCTTCAAGCTCCATTTTTTTAGCTAAAATCATTTTCAAAAAATCTTGATTTCCAAAAACCCTCATCAAATGATCTTCTAATGATATAAAAAATTGAGTTTCCCCAGGATCACCTTGCCTACCTGATCTACCTCTCAACTGATTATCTGTCCTTCTAGATTCATGTCTTTCTGTACCTAAAACATATAATCCTCCTAATTCTAAAATTTCATTCCTTTCATCTTCTGTTGCATCTGGACCACCTAATTTAATATCAACTCCACGACCTGCCATATTTGTAGCAATTGTTACAGCTCCCTTTATTCCAGCCGAAGCAATAATCTCACCCTCACTTTCATGATTTTTAGCATTCAAAACAGAATGTTTTACTTTTTCTTTTATTAAAAATTCTGAAAGCATTTCTGATCTCTCAACAGAAGCAGTACCAACTAAAATAGGCTGTCCTTTTTTTTGTAATTCTTTAATTTTTTTAGTAATTGCTGTAAATTTACCAATTTCTTTTGCAAAAATAAAATCTTTTTGATCGATTCTAACTATAAGTCTATTTGTTGGAACAACAACAACATCTAAATTATAAACTTTAAAAAATTCTTCCTTAGATGTTTCTGCTGTACCTGTCATTCCTGAAAGTTTTTTATACATTTTAAAATAGTTTTGATATGTAACTGATGCATAAGTTCTAGACTCTTCTTTAATTTCAACATTCTCTTTTGCTTCGATAGCTTGATGTAAACCATCAGATCATCTCCTACCATCTTGCATTCTACCTGTAAATTCATCAATAATTACAACCTGACCATCTTTTATTACATATTCTTTTTCTTTTTTATATAATGATTTTGCTTTTAAAGCTGTCTCCAAACTGTCTATTAAGGCAATATTTTCTGCAGCGTAAAGATTATTTATTTTTAATATTAATTCCACTTTTTTTATACCTTCTTTTCTAATAAGAACAGTTTTTGATTTTTCATCAATATCAAAATCACTTCCTAATTCTAATTCAGAAGCTATTCTTGAAAAAGTAGCATATATATTTTTATCTTCTGATTTTGGGGCTGAAATTATTAAAGGAACTCTAGCTTCATCAATTAAAATTGAATCAATTTCATCGACGATAGCATAATTTAATTTTCTTTGCCTCAGACCCTTCTTATCTTGAGTAATATTATCTCTTAAATAATCAAAACCAAATTCTGAATTAGTTCCATAAGTAATATCAGCATCATATGATTCTTTTCTATTTTCAATAGGTCTTAAAAATTCATAAATAATTTTATAATTACCTTTTTCATCTCTTTCTTCATCCTTTTCATCTTTAAAAGAATTATCATATAAATAAGAACTATTATTTGAATTAATGATTCCAATACTCAATCCAAGTTTAGAATAAATTTGACCAACCCAAACAGCATCTCTTCTAGCTAAATAGTCATTAACAGTAACAACATGAACACCTTTATTTTCAAGTGCATTCAAATAAACAGCTAAAGTGGCAACTAAAGTCTTACCTTCCCCTGTTTTCATTTCTGCTGCAAACCCTCAGTGTAATAATATAGCTCCCATAAGTTGAACATCATATGGTCTTAAACCTGTATTTCTTTTAGAAACTTCCCTAACGACAGCAAAAGCCTCTATTAAAATATCATCTAAAGTTTCCCCATCATTTATTCTTTTTTTAAATTCTTCTGTTTTATTAAAAAGATCTTCGTCACTTTTTTTTTCAAAACCAGATTCTAATTCATTGATCTTTTTAACTAAAGGAAGTGTTTTATTTAAAATTCCTTTATTTTCATCAAAAAGTTTTTGTAAAAATTTAAACATAATTTCGTAATTATAACACAAGCAAATGAGAGTTGTAATAAATAAAGAAATAAAATGAATTTATTTTTTATAACCAAATGAGCGCAGTGATATATAAGTTTATATATCATATGTAATTTTTTAAAAAATATGATAACATATACTTTGTCTTAATATGGCAATACTAATAATTTATTAATTATTAGAGGAAAGTCTGGACATGCATAAAAAGGTAGTGGGTAACACCCATCTTCTTTTATAGAAAGAGGTGCGAACAGTGACGTCAATATTGAAAGAAATTGATACCCTTCTGGGTAATTTTTATAGAAATATAAAAATGAAACGGCTAAATCCTTACCTGCATGCAAGATCGTGACCAATTTATTGGGAGAATCGCTAAAATTATTTAGTAATAAATAATATAGATAAATTTTGCCTAGGGGCATGTTTTTGAATTTAGTTTTTTAAAAACATGCCCCGATACAAAATCCAGCTTATATATTGAGACAATAAAAAAACAAAGCAATGCTTTGTTTTTTTATTTAAATTAAATAATAAATTATTTTAATTTATCTAACTATCGCTGTAAAAATTTGATTATAAAAATCTAAATTTTTAAACAGCTCCGCATAAGGTAAATATGTAAATATAAAATTTACTATTTATCTAACTATCGCTGTAAAAATTTGATTATAAAAATCTAAATTTTTAAACAGCTCCGCATAAGGTAAATTAAATAATAAATTATTTTAATTTATCTAAAATTTCTTTAGCTCTTTCTTTTCCTCCAAGACCGAAAGCTAAACCAAATGCTAAAGCTAATCCTAAAGTAGCACTAGATACTATTGTATTAATATAATATACCAATACTTGAGTAACTGAAAACAAATCTAAAACTATTACTAATGCTGTAAAGTATATAATACCTGACACAACTTTAGATAATAATTCTGAATTTTTTACTTTTAAAATTTTAACAACAGCTCCCGTTATATTTAATATAAATCTTGAAGCAACTACAGCTACTCCAAAAATAATTATAGCTATTACAATTTTAAGAATTACAGCTAAAAGCATTCCAACGAATGTATTAACTTGAGTAAAACCTAATTGTTCTAACACAACCATAAAAAAACCTATAAACACAAGTCATTTAGTAGTTTCCCCTAAAAACACTGCTGAATCTAATTTGATATCAGCTTTTTTGAAAAAATAATCAAACCCAACTTTTTTCAAAAGAGAATCAAGTTTAACTTTTTTTACAAGCTCTCTAACCATACTTCTAACTGCTCTAGCAATAATCCAACCTACTGTAATTAACAATATTACCAAAAATGCTTTTGACAAAACTTCTCATGTTGATACAAGAAAATCTGTATAACCAACTTCAGTTAATGGACTAAAAAAATCTATAATACTTTGTTTCATTTTATTATTTTAATTAAAACCTACTTATTAACAAATTAAGTATATCAAATTATATATAAAATATATACATATTGTGGATAAGACAATTATATTTTTTGTTGCATAGTATATTGTATAATATATATTATACTTTTAGAATATATCTTCAATTTTTAATCTTAAGTAAGAATTATTGTTTCAAGAATTTAATTCAAAAGAAGCTATTAAATTAATTTTTTCTCCTTCTTTATATTCATTCTTCTTTAAATTATCTTTATAATAAAATATCATTGCTTTTACATTTTGATTTTTTGAATTTCTAAAAATTAATTCTAAATGATCATTATTTTTTCCAAAAAATTTAACTGAAAAAATTTCAATATTTCTAAAAAAGAAATGTGGTTTTTGATTCCCTATTCCATATGGTTCTAATTTTTCAATTTCTCTATAATTTTCAAAATTAACTTCATCTAAAGAAATTTCTGCATCTATAATTGTTTTCTCTTTTTTTAATTCTTTTGATTCTTCTAAAACTTCCTCTAATCTTTTTTCCAAAAAATGTATTTTACTCTCTTCGATTGAAAAACCACCTGCGACTTCGTGGCCACCAAAATTAATAAAATCTTCTGTATTTTTTTCCATTAAAGAATAAACACTTTTATTTCCACCCGTACGACAAGACCCTTTCAATTCTCCATCATGTTTTTTAGATTGAGATCATACAAACACTGGTTTCTTCATCTTATCTGCAATTTTACCAGCAATTAATCCTAAAACCCCCAAAGGTCATTCTTTATCTCCAATTACTATTACCTGACTATCTGGTTTATTTTTTAATTTAGATCAAACATTTTTCATAATTTTAGCAGTTAAATATTTTCTTCTATTGTTTAACTTTTCTAACTCCAAAGCAGATTCCTCACCTTTAGCATTGTTTTCCGATAAAGCAGAAAAAGCTATCATAGGATTTTCTAATCTGGAAGCTGCATTTATTCTTGGACCAATCATAAAACCAATATCTCCAGATGTAATATTATTTTTATCAATTCTAGATTTTTCTATTATTTTTTTTAAACCTTTTCTTTTAGTTTTTTCTAAAACAATTTTTCCATATTTAACAAAAAGTCTATTTTCCCCGAATAAAGGAACCATGTCACAAACGGTAGCGATAGCAACTAAATCAACTAATCATTTTTCCCAACCATCTTTTATTTCTACTTCTAATTTAAAATTTCTTTTCTTTATTTCTAAAATTAACGCTTGAACTAATTTAAAAACAACTCCTGCTCCAGATAATATACTTTCAGGATATTTCTCACCTTTAACTTTATGATTTAAAACACCAACAGATTTTGGAATTTTCTTTTCAGCAATATGATGATCAGTAATAATTAAATCTATTTTTTTCTTTGATAAAATTTCTCCAGATTCAAAATCAGAAATTCCACAATCAATAGTAATAACTAAATCAGGGATAAAATTATCATTATCAAAAATATTTCCCTCCACAATTTTTAATGCTGCCTTTTCAGTTAAACCATAGCCATCATTATTTCTATTTGGGATAAAATTTTTAAATTTTTTATATTCTATTTTTTTAAAAAAATCATGCAAAATAACTCCACCAGGAATACCATCAGTATCATAATCAGAAAAAATTAAAATATTTTCTTTATTTTCAATTGCCAATAAAATTCTACTAACAACTTTTTCCATATCATTAAATAAAAAAGGATCAAAATTATCTTCTCATTTTGGATTCAAAAAAACATCAGCATCTTTTTTATCTTCAACACCTCTAACAAATAATAAATCAGCTAAAAGTGAATTAAAATCTTCACCATATTTTTCCTTTATATCATTTTTAGATAACTTATCTAAAATCAAATATTTCTTATTTAATTTTTCATCTATTTCTTTAGTAGCAATCATAAATTATCGTATTATTGTATCACAAAAAAACTAGCCAATAATACTTATATCTTCTGTGTCAGATTTACTATAATTTCTATTTGTACGAGAAATCGCAACAACAATTCCTAATGCAAAATATTCTATCAATAAATGAGACCCTCCGTAGGACATAAATGGCATGGTTGTACCCGTTACCGGTAAAAAACCTAAATTAATACCAACATGAACAAAAAAATTAGAAAAGAAATATATTGCAATACCAGCCACTAACAATGATTCAAAATTAGTTCGACCATTCATTGCAATTAAAACTATTCTTAAAATTAAAACAGAAAATATAGAAAATAAAACTACAATACCAATAAACCCTCATTCTTCTGCAAAAGCTGAGAAAATAAAATCTGTTTCAGATTCAGGTAAAAAACCTAATCTAGCCTGACTTCCATTCATAATACCTTTTCCAAAAACTTCCCCACTTCCTAAAGATATATTTGCTTGAATAATATTATAACCAGCCCCTAATGGGTCTGCACCTGGATTCATAAAAGTATCAATTCTTTTTTTTTGATAATCCAACAAAACAAAATTATAAAACAAAACTGAAATTATAGATCCAAGAATAAAAAAAGCTAAAATATATTTTTTTGGTATTCCTGAAATTAAAATAAAACCAAACCAAATAAAAAATATAATCATTGCTGATCCAAGATCCGGTTGTAAAGCTACCAAAATAAATAAAACAAATGTATAAAATCATGAAATAAAAATATGCTTTAAACGAGAAATTTCTATATGCCTTTTATAAAAATATTTTGCTAGTAACAATACTAATACAAATTTAACTAAATCTGTTGGCTGAAAAGCGAATAAACCTAATTTGAACCAAGACTGTGCTCCAGAAATAGCAACTCCTGATAATAAAAGACCTAACAATAAACCAACTGATAAAAAATAAACTAAATAAATAAATTTACTATTTTTTAAAAAATAAATATCTAAAGAAGATACTACAAAAAATACTATAATGGAAACACCTAATGATATGAGTTGTTTATCAAATAATAAATTATTTCCAGAAAATGAATAAATAACAGATAATCCTATAATTGATAATGATAAAGATAAGAAAAAAA
>Ga0075113_1000154_pt1 | contig 22839 bp, 18 predicted proteins | sample AntAceMetag02UKA_FD_69788 | JGI IMG/M metagenome (GOLD analysis project Ga0075113, IMG submission 69788) | Saline lake microbial communities from Ace Lake, Antarctica - Antarctic Ace Lake Metagenome 02UKA | ecosystem: Environmental > Aquatic > Non-marine Saline and Alkaline > Saline | place...
AAAATAATGACCTGATGCCTAATAAATGGCTCAAACTTCTAAGCTATACAAACGAACTATTTCTTAACTCGGTTTATGCCTTTTAATTCATCTTTCCATTAAACTTTTGACACTACCTATAGTATACTATATTTGCAAAATAATTTATATTATATATTTCCATTATGTTATAATTTTGATGGCGAGGTGATTTCATGTACTATCAGGAGTACTATATTCATACCTATGAGGTAGATAAAAACAAGAGACTTTTAGTCTCAGCACTACTTAATTATTTTCAAGATGCAATGGTTCATAATGCTGATGCGATTGGTGTTGGATCTGACTATACTCATAATATTGGACAACTTTGGGTCTTAATAGATTACGAAATAGATATCGTAGAATTGCCATTCGGAAAGACTACTGTAACTTGCGGTACGACTCCACATTCTATTAAGAGGTTTTTCTCTTATCGAGTTTGGGAGATTAGAGACGCTTCTGGTAATATGATTGCTTCAGCTAGAGGTAAATTCGTATTAATGGATATACTTACAAAAGAGATTGTATCACCTAATGAAGAGATGATTGAAATGTTTAATGATTCTATGAATAGTGATGCATCAATTTTGTTTTCTAAGAATAAACCTTTGGACTCAGAAGTAATATATAAAAGCATAGATAAAGTGAGAAACACATATATAGATATAAATAGACATATGAATAATGTCTATTATATGGTAGTTGCTTACAACAATATACCAAGAGAGATACTGTCAACCCATTATATTAAGAAAATAAGAATTACTTACAAAAAGGAATGTTTAGAAGATGACTTACTTATTATAGAAGGAAGAAGAAGTGAAAATATACTTTATTATGAAATATTGAGTAATGACAAGTTGTTATCAAAAGTTAGTTTTACTTTAGAAAATATAGTATAAATAAAAAAATCAGACTAATTTGTCTGACTTTTTAGTTATTAAACATTTGAATTAAACGATCAACTTTTTCATAGTTTATGTATCTTGATTCTCTAAGCAACTCTTTTCCTTCACTAAAAATGATAATAGTAGGAACACTAAAAATTAAGTAGTCTCCTCTGAATTTATCAATATCGTCAACATAAATACCATATTTTTCTATATTATTATAGTTATTTAAATGTGATTCAAGAGTTTTCTCGATTGTAAGACACGATGAACATGTATGAGATTTAGCTATTAACATGACTAAATCTTTATTAATAATCTTATTTAATTTTGAATACTCTTCAATAATTTCCATATATATACCTCCACATTGACTTCATTATAGGACAAAGATATTTCTTTGTTTAATATCAAACAATAGTTAGTATACAAACAATACGTATAGTTGTCAATCAATATAACTCTAATTTTAATAGTATATTTATAATACAAGCATATTCCTTGTATGGAATATAAGGTGGAGTTATTATAAAGGCAACACTAAAAAATGTCTACCAAAACTTTGGATGAGAATTCTCATATAACCTAATTGCCATTCCAATGGCAGCAACTAGAAGAATTAGTATGGTAGTAGCGGTAGCTGCTATGAAGTTTTCATCTATAAGGGTAGTCTTAAGTGCACTAATACTCAAAGGATATAAATTTACTGAATTTACAAGTAAAGGAGGTGTGAAAATGAAAGTAAATGTTACAAATATGACATGTGGACATTGTGAAATGACAATCAGAAAAGCACTGAATGACAATGGGTTTGATGATGTAAAGATAGATTTAACTACTAAGATGGTAGAAGTTGATCTTAAGGATAAATCAGAAAAAGAAGTAATAGAAATAATAAAATCAAAAGGATATGATGTAGCAATATAGAAGAGGATTTTTAATCCTCTTTTCTTTTTTGTCCTATAATAGTTGCTTTTACAAAATGACTTTGCTATAATGAAATAGCGCTAAAAAAGTAAGGTTTTGTAGTTGCAAAGTTGGAGGGGTAGCGAAGAGGCTAAACGCGACAGACTGTAACTCTGTTCCTTAGGGTTCGGCGGTTCGAATCCGTCCCCCTCCACCATTTATTTTATCTTCATTGTTTCATTTTAGGGGCGTAGCAAAATGGTTATGCAGCGGTCTCCAACACCGTCTACGGGAGTTCGATCCTCTCCGCCCCTGCCCCTTAAAGGCTTTAGGTAAGACATTTGTCTTGCCTTTTTTTTACCTAAAACCCTAAAAAGACCGGTGGTATAGTCTTATTTATTGGTTTGTTTTAGTTATATATGTAGAACTGGCTAGTTCAACTTTGATTTGATTTCTTTAGTTAGAATTGCTACTTGGTGGTTCATCCATTTCCATATGAACTCAACAAACATTCTTCTTAGAATATCATCATACTTATAGTTGAATACTTTTCTTAAACGATACAGTTCAAAATGTGCATCAGCTTGATCTAATGTGTATTGTGTGCTGTGTTTCCCTTTTAAGTCGTCTTCTAGTATTGTTTTAATGTGGTACTTAGTTATTTTGTCATTAATTAGAAGAGTGTTGAGTTCTCTAAGCGCTACATAGATAAGATCTTGATTTATATTTAAGTCTTTACCCATAGTTATGCCACCACATTTTTAAGTGCTGTACTTGAGTAAATACCTTCAAAAGTTGAATCATATGCATTCTTTCGTTCTTTTTCAATCATATGTAAATACATCTGAGTTGTATTGATACTTGTGTGTCCTAACTGAAGTTGAAGTGATCTAAGGTCTCCTCCATTTGTAATGTAAGTAATTGCATGGGTATGTCTCCACAAATGTGGCCTAACTGAGCCTGTAAGCTTTAATCTTTTCGCTAACCTAACTAATGCTCGATAGATTGATTCAGTTCTTATATGAGGATTCGAACTACTACCTGGGAATAGGTATTTACCTGAACTATCTAATTCCTGTAGGAAATCAAGCATAATGGTGTATGTTTGTTCTGTAAAAAATACTGTTCGTTTCTTTTTTGTTTTAGTTGTAACTAAGCGGATAGACCTGTTTGCTAGGTTAATCATGTTTGTTTCAATGTTAACTAGCTCATTTAGTCTTACTCCTGTATCAAGGAATAGCATTATAATAAGTAAATATTTTTTGTTATGGTAATGATTGATATTAGTGTAGTAATAATTGATTATTTTTGAAATACTTTCTTCATCTATTGGCTCTATATCAGGTGCTATATGAGAAAGTTTATTAACAATCAGATGTCTTTTGGTTTTCCATTTAATAATACGTACAACGATTTCACGATATTTATTAAGTGTTCTATTACATGGGTTTGATTTTTTGCTTTTTAAGTATTGAGTGAAATTAGTAATTGTTATTTTGTCTATGTCATTTATGAAATAGTCACCTAAGTACTCTAATATTCTTGGAAGCTTACCATTGTAGTATTTTATTGTTCCTTCTGCTAACTCGGTAACAACTTCTTCATAGAATTCTGTTGTAGCATCTTTGAATTTAGTATTACTATAAGGTTTTATATCGATATATGAATTAAATATAGTCGCAAACATTTCTCTTGTTTCTTTTCTATTCATAATTAATGCCTTCTTTCTTATAAAATTTATTTTTGATAAGGAGACCATCCTTTGACGGTCTCCGTTTGCTTAACTTGTTATTGCTATTTTGAATCGAATTTCTTAGGTGTTTTCGATAGTATGCAGCACAGTGTACATTTAGAAGCAAAAGTTATTCAAGAATCTACCTTGCACAGATGTACCCTTAATAATAGGTTTTAATTCATCCATTTCCAGCATTGAATTAATGCTAAATTTGACAAGTGATCAATTGTCATTAAGCAGACTTGCTTACGCTATCTTTACCTTCACTTATTAATTTTGCTATACGGAAGTAGTCAAGATAATTTGGATCATTGTCCCATTCAATTAATTTTTTTCTGTAGTATTCCTCTGGAGCACCATAATCTCTAATAACTGTTTTGCCTTGTTCATTGAATGAGAATTCTTTGATTGTTTCAATTCTCCTACAAAACGCTCTGTAGGTTTCAAAGTTTTTTTCTTGAACATCGGGATACATCTTCTCAAATGGTTCATTGGAAATAATATAAACCTTTGTATACATAGCTGTCTTGTCATGATATCTTGCGGGGAGTCTTGTGAAGTATGCATCAAGGTGATTCAACATAGGGACTAATTTAATTGAACTTCTAAACTCATCAAAAACCATTACATCCTGTTCTTTATACATATCAAAAGGATTGTCATAATTTGTACAACGATAAATGTCTAGAGGCTTATAATTATCGTATATATATCTTGTTTTTCCTGTTCCCGTTCCACCATATATATAGGTAACTTTTGGAATGCAAAACTTCCCTGCAAATTGTTCCTCATGGTACCTCTCTCTCATCACATCAATATGTTGGTAATACAGAAACATTTGTGACGGAAAAACTTCTGCGATTTGATCATTGCTCCAGTCACATTTTACCATTTCCATAATCTCAGCTAGATCACTACGTTTACCTTGGCCACCTAAATCACCCCATTCAACCGGTCCACTAACTCGAGTTTTTTCCTTTGTACAATATTTTATTACTTTCTGAACTGGCCCGCTAATATGTTGTACATGTGCGCTATAGAAAGCCTTACCTATCTGATTGTATGTTTTAGGCTGTTTATATCTGATAAATAGGTGATGATGCAATTTATGCGCCATATTACCACGTTCGAGCTGATATACGTAGTATGTGAAATCACTAAGTACTTTTATTCGTGATTTAATAAATTTTTCTAGATCACCCTTGTCTTTTTCATATACGTAAGTGATGAACCAATTTCGATACCTTTTACTGTTGTTAGTTTTTTGATTCTTAAATTCTGTTTGAAACATTATTTTTCACATCCTTTTATATTTTTTTTGTTTTTTGTTTATAATTACTTTCAAAGTAATTAATGGGTGCATCAACTCCCATGCTTGAATCGTTTTACTGGTGGTTCTCACCAACAATCCATTCTTTATCACCATTTCGGTGAAGTGATGCTATTCAATTGTCGAAGATCTTAAAACACATGAATTGCTGCTAGTTCTAATCATTTTGCTAGAGGTAATTGATTCATTTAGCTCTTGGAAATAAAAAAAGACCAAAGTTACGAGGTCTTTTTTCATTACTTTGATATTTAGGTTGAAAAGTTACGTAAATTTACTCATAATTAATTTCCTCCTTATTCTTATTAGGGTAAGTAAAAATAATCAACACCCCTCACTATATGTAGAAATATGTGCAATTTCTCATAATATATATATAGATGAAAGAATACGTTTTTTGGCATAACGAAAGGAAGTTTAAGGGTTTTTAGAAGTTTCCAAATAGGTGATAATATTCTAATGTATTAACCAAAAAGGTTTGTGTAAAAAGAATTTTTTGCCAGAAAGGTGATTTTTTGACAAGTTGAAATTGAAATAATAGTCTTTAATATGTTATCCTAAAGTGGAGGTGATATTATGAAATTAGTTCCAAATCAAATGCAGTCTATTAGAGAAAGATATGGGCTCAGACAGTATCAAGTTGCAAGAAAAATAGGTGTATCTCCTCAGGTGTATAGTAGATATGAGTCTGGAGAGAGATCACCAGACCTAAATACAATAAAGGATTTAGCTGATTTCTATAAATTACCAGAAACATTTTTTTGGATAAGAAAACATAACTTCGAAGACTATACATACAGAGATTCATTAACAGATTTAGGTACCTTATACGATTTTGAATATAGCATACTAAGATATTTATTGAAGAAGTATAAAAAGTCTCATGCTAAAAGAAGTACAGAATGTCAGTTTAATAACGAATATTACTCTGATGATGAGGAAACACTCATTAAAAAACATAGATTAAAAAAACAATCAGAAAGAATAGTATTGATTCAAGAGAAGTTTCATAATATATTTGAAGAAAAACATCGAACGTTAGGTGTTGGTAATTTACATAGGTATTGAATATTTATTACTCAATGTTGGTATGAACAAAAAAAGCGATTAGTCTAATGCGGATTAACCGCTTTTTATGTGTTTTCGCAAATAAAAAAGACAACGCAATTTATAAATATTAGCTGTCTATTTTTTGAATATGATATTATTTTAGAAAATCCAAATTCGTTGGATATATACAAATTGTAGCTGAGCTGATCATCAAAATATTCATATGCTTTAATTTCTATATCTATAGAGTCTTGTAGAATATCCTTTAATGCTTTACCTAATTCTTTTGCATCTGCCCTCTTTCATTATATATATTTTGCCTCTAGTGTTTACATATAGGTTATGTGCTATGTTGTAATAAACTTTTACAAGTGACAAACTTTATTCAATTTTATTCATTGTTTGATCATAGTTTTGTTTTAGTTCATCTATATTAAAACGTAAATACATCTCTGTCGTGCTCAATTCTGTATGTCCTAATAGGCTTTGTAGTGTTGATAGATCACCACCCTTTTTAATATAAGTCTTTGCAAATGAATGTCTAAACTTATGAGCTGAGATAGATTGGTCTATACCCAGTCTTATTTGAAGTCTAACGAGTGCTCTATAGATTGTTGTGCAATTCATATGACGTTGTGGAGTAGGACCTGAGAACAGATATTTTTGATTTCTAATATGTTTATCCATATAACTATACAGTATCATTTTTGTTTCTTCACTAAAGAATACTATTCTTGAAACACCAGTCTTTGTTCTATCTAGTTGTATAGCTCTAAAAGCAAGGTTTATGTTTTTAACTTCAATGTTTACTAACTCTCTTACCCTAACACCAGTATCGAGTAGTAGCTTTATTATTAAGAGGTATTTATGGTTATCCCACTTGTCGATACTATTTCTGTAATAATTAAGAATCTTGTATATGTTTTTCTCATCAACACTTTTAATAAAGGGTTTGATTTCTTTGAGTTTTTTTATTTTAATCTTTCTGTTAGTAGTGTCTTTAATTATTCTTACTATAATCTGTCGATAGTAGTTGAGTGTTCTAGGAGATATGCTAGGGTTTCTTAATTTCTGCTTATTAGTAAAGTCTGCAATCACTAATTCATTAATCTCTTCATCATCAAGTTCTCCAAGATATCTTTCAATCATACCTAACTTTGCTTTATAGTATCTCATTGTTGCTGGTCTTGTCTCAGCTTGTTTAACTGTTATGAATTGCTCGATTCGCTTTTTGAATTTCATATCTATTACCTCTTTCTTATTTGAGATGATCTAGGTGCATCATCGTTCTTGTAAAGTTGGGTTACCTTAACAACAAATCTCTTGTATCTTTTACTAATTTACATATAATGATGATTGGATTTTGTTTTAATATAAGCAAATTGATAAATATATAAGTTAAATGACTAGAAATGAACTGTTGTACCACACAGTGCGCAACTATAAGTGATGACGTGGTTAAAACGTGTAGCTCTTCTATCATCGAGATGTTACAATGCCTTATATTAATAAATAGTGTGGATAAGAACTTTTGTTAGTAATTCTTCGTTTATGTTTTACTTTACTTAAAGTGTGATTGATTTTTGGAATAAGACATTAATACATGTCTTGTGTTACTTGTAAGCAACCACTATATGTATTATTATATGGCGGTATTGGTGTATCGTACATAGTAAAACCAAATTGGTCTTGTGATATGGTCGTTTCTGTAGTTAATAAATGCATTTACTTACAAAAAAACATTAAAATTTCAAAGACTAAATAATAGTTCGTTTAGAAAAAACAACATTGAGACGTGTCATAAGTAATTGCAACTAATTATATGCACAAGATGAACTGCACCCATAAACTTGGACATAGGAAACTATAAAAAAGAGAGGGTGGAATTGAATAGAAAGGTACTGTTAATTTTAAGTATCAAGATTAGTTTCAGGAATATTAAAAAATATAAAAGGGTAAACAGAGGTTCTAATGATGATATTTTTATTGACTCCAAACATGATTTTTATTGGTGGGATTATAAAAAGGCGGTTGTATATCATGGTTTACATTTTGATAGGTTAAGGAATGAATTAATAAAATTCATTAGAATTCAAGCAAATTCAAAAGCTAGTAATGCAATGAAGAGCAATGACTTCGATGATGTTTGTAAAAAAAGACTAAAAGAATTGTGGAGAATGAAGTGTAAAATGCAGAACCTAATAAGTGATGATTATGATAAAATGAAAACTTTATTGCAGGAACACAAGTAGATCCTTTTGTGTTCTTTTTATTTGTTGGGTTGGTTGAAGACCCTCTAAATATAAGCAAAACGAAAAACGAAATGAATACTAACATCTCAAAAGGAACGGTTTTTATTGTATGGCATACTATTTTATAGTATAATTAGGAAAGAGTAGAAAATGAGGTGGTTGGAAATTGAATAAGAAGAAATATTCATCAGCTATTAAAAAAACTCCTTTTAATTATTTAAAAACTAAAATAATTGGGAGATTGATTTTACAAGGGTTAGATAGAAATGAAGTCTATAATGAGTGTTATGACAATAACTACCTTGGGATTGATTCGTTGCAAAGAAGACGAGAGGTAACAAATGTTATTTATGAAAGATTAGTCCAGTTGGACCAACTGTTATTGGGAGAGTTTGTAAATGGGGATATTAATACATCTAAATTTGTTTTAGTTTATGCCATTGCAAAGAATGATCCCTTGTTCTTTGACTTCTTATTTGAGGTATATAGAGAATCATTACTAAATGAGAAGGGGTATATTTCTATAGATGATTTTGATCTATTCTTTAAAGTAAAAAAAGAAATCAACATTACCGTATCAAAATGGGGACATCATACAATTGATTGTTTAGCAAAAGGATATAGAAATATATTAGTTGAGTCTGGTCTTGGAAATAGAGAAAAGAAAAACATAAGAACTGTAAAACCGATTATTCATCCGGATATCATTGAACATATTAAACATCTAGGTGACAAACATTATATGAAAGCCATATTGGGGGAGATGTAAATGGAAAGAAATTTGTCAGAGCGATTGGAAATATTTCGTTCGAAAATGGTAAGTGTTCATGAATTGACAAGTCAAGGTACAGCCAACGAAATGCAATTTTATATTTTTGATTATGATCCTAAGGAAGAGATAAGAATCCGAAAAGAAATTAAGAAAGCAAAAGATAATAATGCATCAGTTATTGAATTTGATCTGTATGATATGATGTTGGATGTTATTAATGAAGAAGGATACTTTGATGATATTAAGGATTTAGAGCAAGAACACGATTACGATGTGATGCTGTCACAAGTATTTCAGCCTTTATTAGCATTAGAAGAAAATGATAGCCCTATACTTAGGAAATTTAGAAGTACAGTTGCTGATGATGGGAATCATATAGTACTAATATCTGGTGTAGGTAAAGCATATCCAATAATCAGAAGTCATACAATTCTAAATAATTTACAGAGTATTTTCAAATTTAATCCAGTTGTTATGATGTATCCAGGTAGATATGAAGTAAGAAAAAAAATGACGTTGAGATTATTTGACAGATTAGATGATGATAATTATTACAGAGCATTTGCTTTAGTGGAAAGGGGAAATGAACATGCAAATTAAAGATATTTTTAAGAAGTCAATTGATAGGAACATTCAAGGGGTAGTAACAATTGGTAATGAAACAGATTTGCAACAAATACAGGAATTAGATGAATATGTTTGTACAAAAGAAATTGAAAGTACTTTTAGAATCTTCTTTAAAAAATACAGAGCATCAATTAAAACACCAACCGAAAAAATGGGTGTTTGGGTTACTGGTTTCTTTGGTAGTGGTAAATCACACTTCCTAAAGATTTTAGGATATATTTTGGAAAACGATGTGATAGGCGATAAGAAAGCAGTTGATTACTTTGGAGAAAAAATCAATGATTCAATTGTATTAGCAGATATGCACCAATCTGCATCTGTTAAGAATAAAGTAGTACTATTTAATATTGATTCAAAAGCAAAGTCAGATGCTAAATCTAAGTCACAAGCTATCATGGATATTATGCTTAGAGCTTTTAATGAGTCTGTTGGGCTTTGTGGAACTATGCCTTGGGTAGCTGAACTAGAGAGAGAATTGATTACAGAAAGTGTTTTCGACAAATTCAAAGAGGAATTTAAATCTGTTTCGAAACGAGAGTGGGAACAGGGTAGAAATCATGCTGTATTAAATCAAGTGAGTATTGCGAAATCATTGGTAGCAGTTCGAGATATGGACATCGATAGCGCTAAAGACTATGTTCGATATTCGGCTGCCAATTATGCTATGACAACTGAATTATTTGCACAAATAATTAATAAGTATATTCAAGAGAACAAAACTAGAGTTGTTTTCTTAATGGATGAAGTTGGACAATTTATTGGCTCAAATGGAGAATTAATGTTAAACCTTCAGACAGTAGTAGAAGATTTAGGGAAATATTGTCATGGACAAGCTTGGGTAGTTGTTACATCTCAACAAGAATTAAAAGATATGATTGATAGTCCAAAATATAAGAAGAATGACTTTTCAAAAATTCAAGGGCGTTTTGATACTAGACTTCTTTTAAGTGGTTCTAACGCTGATGAAGTAATTAAGAAAAGGATTCTTGACAAAAAAGAAACTTCAAAAACACCTATTGAAGCAATATATGAGCAATATAAAAACAAACTTAATAATGTAATTACTTTCCCTGCTAAGCCGACATGGTCTGGATATAGTACTGCAAGTGATTTTGTTGAGGTATATCCTTTTGTATCATATCAATTTGAATTATTGCAAAAAGTATTTGAGTCAATTAGAGAACACGGAATGAGTGAAGGAAGACATTTGTCACAAAATGAAAGATCATTGCTAAGTGCTTTCCAAGAATCAGCAAAGAAAAATGCTAATCAAGATATGAATATCTTGGTTCCTTTTGATAGTTTCTATTCAACTATAGAACAGTTTATAGATTATGATATTAAAACTGTATTTACTAATGCAGAAAGAAGACCATCTTTATCAACATTTGATATTCGTTTGCTACAAGTTTTGTTTATGATTAAACACGTTAAGGAAATGCCGTCAACAATAGATCGTCTTGCTACATTAATGGTTGAGTCTGTTGAGGAGGATAAATTAGCCCTTAAGGACAAAATTAGTATTGCACTAGGAAATTTAGAATCCGAAACACTTATTCAAAAAAATGGAGACGAATATGATTTTCTTACTAATGAAGAGCAAAATGTGAACCGTCAAATAGATAATACCGGATATAGTGAAGGCGATGTTATTCGTACAATATCTTCAATTATATTTGAGTCAATATTAGATAATAATAAATTTAGATATTTATCACGTTATGATTTTCCATTAAATCGTTTTGTGGATGAAGATTCTAAAGGTTCATTTAATCCTAATAATATTACAATTAAAGTAATTACTCAGTTTAAGGAATCTGAATTTAAAGACGAGACTTCTTTCTTGACTGAAACAATGAGAAACAATTCGATCATTATTAATTTAATTGATGGATCTTATGTTGATGAGATTATTAAAGCAAGTAAAATTGAAACCTTTAAAAGAAATAATGCAGCAACTATGAGTTCTAGTATTGCTGAAATTATGGATAAAAAGGTAAGAGAAGCATCAGAACGAAGAAAAAGAGCTGAGATCGATATTAGATTAAGGTTAAAAGAAGCTGTCTTATATGCAAGTTCTAGTCGCTTGAGTATTCGTGAGAAAGATGCAAAAGACAGAATTTTAGAAGCTGTAGAACAACAAGTTAAGAATTTGTATTTCAAGTTAGAATATGTGAAAGACCATTATGATAATAATGCATCAATTCAAACTGTTTTAAACAGGAAAATTGAATTATTCGAAGATTTAGAAATGGATCGAAATAAGCAAGCATATAAGGAAATATTAGAAAACCTTAAATCTGACAAGAGTCTTCACCGAAAAACAACAATTAAACATATTATTGATTTTTGTAAAAAGGTCCCTAATGGTTGGAGAGATTCAGATATAAGAGGGTTGATTGCAGTTTTGTTTGCACATAATAAAGTTGGAATAAAACAACATGATAGAAGTGTTGCTATTAATGACTCTAATTTCGTACAAGATTTATCAAGGGGAAGTGGTCTTGATAAATATGTAATTTATATTCAAGAGAAAATTGATGAAGCAATATTGAATCAAGTAAAGAGGATTATGAAACAAGCGTTTGATGAAACATACAAGATTCATGAGGAAAAACTAAAGGAAGATGTTGTAGAATTCTTTACTAGAAAATCAATTAATCTGTCTAGAATAAATATTAAATATGGACCAGATAGTTATCCAGGTTCGAAAATCGTAAAAAAATTATATCCTGTATTTGAGAAGATTGCAAAATCGACTAACAATGCAACTATTTTTAATCATGTTATTGACAATAAAAATTTACTAATTGATGAAGCAATTATCCTTGAAAAAGTAGAATCTTTCTATCGTGATAATAGTGCTCAAATGAAAAATTATAGGGATGCTAAAGAGATATATGATTGGTATCAAAGAAATCAATTATTAATGGATCTATCTGCATTAAATGACATTGTTGATAAAATTGATGAAATTATAAACATGGAAACTCCATTTAATCATATAAGTGAATTATCAGCGCTCGTTTTCAAAGCTAGAGATATAAAGGATGCATTGCATAAAGAAAAAGTTGAAGAAGTTACAAAATCTTTAAATAAAGACTTAAAAGAAATCATTCAAGAATCTGAAGAAGCACTAAAAACCGATATCAAACAAGAATCGAAGGATCAAATTGAAGAGATTACATCTAATATAAAAGATAAGTATCAAACTTGGTTCAAACAAATCGAAAAAGGGGAGAATAATCTTGATACATACAAATCTGCAAGTGAAAGAGATTTAAGAGAGTTTAAGTTGCTTATCCAAGGGATGATTAATAATCAAGATATGGGTGTGGAAGTGAAAAGGTCATTTATTAAAATAGCATCCTTAATACCTATTGCAAATAAAAAAATCAAAACTAAAGAGGATATTGAAAATGTACTAAATAAAATTCGTACAAAGTTAATAGAAGAATTAAATAATGTTGATGAAATTGATTTAGGGTAGGGTGAGACTATGGATAAAAGGCAATTACAAGTATTTGCTGTATGGGCAAAAAACAACTTAGAGGAACAGATTAAAGTATCTCTAGGTCTTATAGGAATTAAATCAGAAAGAGATGTAAAAAAGGCTACAATACAGGGAGATTTCACTATTATCGAAGGAGATCAAAAAAGTTATTCGAAAGATTTGAAAAGAAAACGTGACAGTATCATCCAACATATTTTAACTGATGGATATGATTATGTTATTGAGGAATTTTCATACACTTGGTTCAATAGAATCGTTGCATTGAGATTTATGGAAGTACATAAGTACTTAGAACATGGCTATAAACTTTTCCCTGAGAAAGATGGTTCAATAGAGCCAGAAATTCTATCTAAACTTCATTTTGTAAAAGATGATTTAGAATTGGATATGGATGTAGTACATAAACATAAGGATGATTCAAACATAGAAGAGCTTTTTAGATATGTGCTATTCAAACAATGCAATGCATTAAGTGATATTTTACCTATGCTTTTTGCAAAAGATTTGGATTATTTGGAGGTGTTACTTCCTACAAAAATATTGACTGGCGATTCAATAATTAAACGAATTATTCAAATTGATGAGACGAATTTTCAAAATGAAGTAGAAATTATGGGCTGGCTATATCAATTTTATATATCCGAAAATAGAGATAAAGTAAGAAAATCTAAGAAGGTAACTAAAAATGAAATACCTACTTTAACACAAATATTTACACCAGAGCCTGTTGTCACTTTTCTAATTGAAAATTCACTTGGGAGAATTTGGATGGAAAGCAATCGTAATTCAAATTTGAGTATAGAGTTTAAAACATTGAATTTCGATTCTTTAGAGTATAATGATAACGATTTTCTAATTGAGGATATAAAAATAATTGATCCATGTGTTGGGAGTGGGCATATACTACTTAGTGTTTTTGACTTATTGTTCTCAATGTATCTTGAAAAAGGATATCAAAAAAGCAGTATTCCTTCTTTAATATTTAAAAATAATTTATTCGGATTTGATGTAGATAAAAGGTCAGTTCAAATTTCATCTTTTTCTCTTCTAATGAAAGCTAGAAGTAAAAGCAGAAGATTCTTAGTTGAGGAGTTAATACATCCAAACATATATGAAATTCCGGACAGTAAGTCTCTTCTAGTTAAAGGGTATTTAGATAAATTAAGTGAACTTAATAATGAAGTATGGTTTTCTGATTACAGGCTTTCTAAATCTGAAATAACAAAACTTATAGACATAGTTTCTTCTTTTGAGTTTGGTAAAGAAATTGGCTCATTAATTAAACTTCAACGTATCGATTATAATGGTCTTTTGTATAAAATTTGTAAAATGAAAGAAATGTCTCAAGTTGGGATTTTTAATCAAAGTTTTATAATGAATGATTTGGAACAAATTTCTCACATTTTGAGGGTAGCTGATTTCCTTTCAAATAGTTATGATATTTTGATAACTAATCCCCCTTATTTAAGTACGACTAAACTTGAAAAAAAACCTAAGGAATATTTTTATAAATACTATTCAAGTTCTAAAAATGACTATTTTTCGATGTTTATGGACACTGATTTTTTAACTGAAGGAGGATATCAAGCTATTGTAAATCCAGACTCATGGCTTTACTTAAAAACATATGAGAAATTAAGACATAAAATCATGAGAACTTCAAGAGTTATTACGGTTTTAGATTTAGGCATGGGATCATTTGATGCTGTAGTTCAAACTTGTGCACATGTTATACGTGTAAAAACTATAAAATATCCACAACTTTTGACGGAGTACATTTTGGGTGATTCGAAAATAGTCAAAAAGAATGAGGATATTAATTCATACAGAAAATACTTTCGAAACTTAATGGATTTTGATAAATTACCTGGAATTCCTTTTACTTTTACTATTAGTGATAATTTTATTAGGGTTTTCGAAGAAGGTATTCCAATTGGTAATATAGGCGAAGTTGTAACCGGGATGTCAACAGGAAAAAACTCAAAATATCTAAGATTTTGGCATGAGGTAGACATAGATAAAATTAACTTGTATCAGAGTGAAATCGCGAATTTAGATTTACATATTAAACCATGGGTACCATATAATAAAGGTGGAAAAGCTAGGAAGTGGTATGGTAATAACGAATATGTTGTTTACTGGAAGGATAATAAAAATTTCCACAGAAGTAGACCAACATTTAGCAATCTATATTTAAAAGAAGGACTTACTTGGTCTTTTGTAACATCTGGAATGTTTTCAGCCAGATATTATCCTCAGGGATTCTTATGGGATGTAGCTGGATCTCCTTGTGTCATAAGTGATAAGAACGTCCAATTTTATGTACTAGGATTCTTATCTACAACAATTGCTGGAAGAATTACAAAAATCATTAACCCAACATTGAATCTACAGGTTGCGGATTTTCAAAGATTACCAATAATAATGTCAGATGTGTTTAGTGAAGAAATAATAGACCTAACTAAAAAATGCATTGATATTTCTAAACGAGACTGGGATAGTCATGAGATGTCTTTTGATTATCAGAATCATCCTTTAATTAAATATTCAGTTTCAGACAATAATGATAAAAAGCTAGAATGTATACAGGATATATATAAAGAAAATCAGAATCAAAATTTTAAACAATTAAAGAATTATGAGCAAAGACTGAATTCCATTTTTAATGAAATTTATGGAGTTGAAAAAGAAGTAGATTCAGAGGTCATTGATAAAAATGTAACTATAAAAAGAAATAATCTATATTTTGATGTTTCTACATTAATATCTCACATAGTTGGAATTGTTTTTGGTCGCTTCACCACAAAATATTTGTTGGACATGAATGAATATGAAATAATTAGAGAAAAATCATATATTAAAAATGACTTATTCTCAAAAACTATAGAGTGTATCAGTAAGATTTTTGGAGAAGCTAATTTTAAAGAGAACATATCATATATTTCAGATGTTTTAGTTAAAAATTCAAATGAATCTAGTGAAGAAAGATTCAATCGTTATTTGAGAAATGAATTTGAGAAAGCACATTACTCAATGTATAAAAAACATCCGATTTATTGGATGATGTCCAGTGGTAAACTAGGTGCATTTAAATGTTTAGTCTACATGCATAAAGTTAACGAGGATACATTGGCAAAGATTAATAGTGAATTATTCTTGCCAGAATTAGCTAGAATGAAATATGAACTTGAAGATTTGGAAATATTGATTAGAAGTGCTGAAAATAAAGAGAAACATAAACTTGAAAAAAGAAGAATCGAATTACAAGCTATGTATGCAGAAATGCAAGAATATGGATTATTTTTAGATCATATGGCAAATAGGTATATCAGTATTGATCTTGATGATGGTGTAAAAGTGAACTATGATAAATTCCAAGATATTGAGATTGTAACTGATAGTGGTAGAAGAATAAAAAGAGACTTGTTTGTACCACTTAAATAGGGAGTTGATTTTATGGCAATAAATTATGAAGGAGTTAAGAAAGAATTAGCTAGAATATTTTCTAGTGCAGATGGTGAAAGGAAAATTGTTTTTTGGTATGATGAGCCAAAGAACTTCATTGAAGACATAAAAGTAGATACTTTTGCTCATGCAAAAGTAGTGCTATATAATAAGAATTCCTTTGAAATAAAACATTTATTAGAAGTCGAGGATAAAGAAAGCAATTACTTATTGTACTTCCCTATCAAAAAGCCACTAGATAATGGAAATTGGCTCTTAGATATACTTTTATATAGTGAAGAGTATTATGCTGATACTGTTGCATTAACTATGAGAATGCTTGATTTATCAAACTCTGAATTAAGAAGAGTTATTTCTAGACATCAAAACTTTTTCAATAATAAACAACGTATTGAAAAATTGAAACAACTAGTTAAGTTAAACGATAGTTTGAATCAAAATGAATTGCGAAATGCAATGATTGCTGTATTAGTGAAATCTAAATTTATTAACATTGAATATATTTTAAGAGAATTAGTATTTGATTTTGATACTTCAGTTAAGTATGAAGAACTTTTAAAATATGGATTTGAAGATTATTTATGGAATCAGATTTCTGATTATGCAAACTATACAGGACAGCAATCAATAAAAGAATTAATCAAAAAATTTATGATGACAACTGTTGCGAAGTCAAGTGATTTAAAAGAATTTTCAGGATTTTATAAACAGTATATTATTGAAGACGATAACTACGAATCTGGGGTCGAAGATGCTTTAATATTTGTTCATAACTTAAAAAGTGATGATCGTTATGAGTTTCTTCAAGAAAAGTTGTCTCTAGAATTAAGAATAGAAGAATTTTTAGTTCCAAGAGGGATTAAGGATATAACATACTGTGATGTGTTTGAAGTCTTTGATAAGTACATTATAAAATCAATTATTCATAGTTTAAATCAAGGCAGCTTAGACTTTACATTCTTTGATAAAGTAATCAGAGATTTTAGGATTAACTCTAAATGGTATGATAAAAACCATAACAGTTATGACTTTATATTAAATGCTATGCAATTCATGAAGACTGTTGATACATATATTACTGAAGGATTAAAGAACACTGAGTATGTTAATGAGTACACAAAAACATTAAGTGATATAGACACATTCTATAGAAAAACAATTACTTCTTATAAAGCGATAGAAGAAAAAACCGATGATCTTGAAGAACTTATTGTTAGATTAGATAATTTATATGAGAACAAGTTCTTAAGTAGGTTGGGAGATTGTTTCTCAAAATCTTTAGAAGCTGATAGTAATTGGTCTTTTCCAGGATTATTAATGGTAACAGATTTCTATATGGAAATCCAAAGAACTCCATTTAAAAAGATGTTCGTTATTATTTCAGATGGACTCAGATATGAAGTTGGTAAAGAATTATCTGAAACTATAATTTCAGATGAGAAACTTAAAGGAACAGTGGAAATAAAACCAATGATTTCATTGCTTCCTAGTGATACTCGTTTTGGAATGGCTGCTCTTTTACCTCATTCATCAATATCTTATAACAATAAGAATGTATTTGTAGATGGAATGAGTACTGCTGGCACTGAAAATAGAAGAAAAGTAATGAAGAATAAGAATGAATCATTTGACGTTATTACTTATAGTCAAATTAATGAGATGGCTGGGAAAGATTTAAGATCATTCATGTCAGATAAAACACTAGTTTATATATACCATAATGCAATTGATAATGCAGGAGAGCATAACGAAGATAAAGTATTTGAAGCTTCTAATGATGCAATAGATGAAATCACAAAATTAATTAGGAAATTATATAATGTACTTCAATATTCAAACTTCTATATCACTGCAGATCATGGATTCTTATATAGAAGAAAACCAATTAATAACCATCATAAGTATGATGACATTGTTTCATTAAAATTAAATGAAACATCAAAGAGATACTTGATATCTGAAAATCCAGTAGCAATTCCCTACACATTAAAATATGAAATGGATTATTTAGGAGAAAACCAGGTGGTTATTCCCTATAGTAATGACATATTTAAAACACAAGGTGGAGGAATTCAATATATTCACGGTGGAGCTTCTTTACAAGAAGTAGTAATTCCTTTAATAAAAGTTTCTGAACTAAGAGCAGATCGATATAAAGATATTGGTGGGCCTGTTGGAGTTAGATTGAAAAGTGTTCAACGAAAAATAACAAACCGTAGCTTCACTTTAGAGTTTGAACAATATGAAAAAATTGAAGAAAAGAAAAAAGAACGTAGTATTATAGTAAAATTTATAGATGAAAATGGAAATTCTGTTTCAAGTGAATACCATTTTATGGCTAATTCTACTTCTGATAGCCCAGAATCAAGGGTCACAAAATTACGATTGGCTTTAAGTAATACTGAATTTGATAGAAACAATAGATACTTCTTAGAAATGAGAGATTCCGAAACAAAAGAAATACTAGAAAAAGAACAGTTTGTTATAGATATATTAGGATTTAAAGCAATTATTTAGGAAGGAGTGATGATATGGATCAACTAGACAAAAAGGTGTATGAGATTTTTAATGGTAGAGTTGTACAAAAAGGTGCAACAAAGAAGATTAAGAATAGTGCCAACGTTCCAACATACGTATTGGAATACCTTTTAGGTACATATTGCACATCAGATGATGAGGAAGAAATAGAAAAAGGGATAAAACAAGTTAAGAAAATTCTGCAAGATAATTACGTTCGATCAGATGAAGCTGAGATAATAAAGTCAAAAATAAGAGATGCAGGTACATATACAGTCATAGATCGTGTTTCTGCTAGGCTTGATACTAAAAAGAACCACTATAAAGGGTTCTTACATGCATTAAACGCAGAAGTGATTGTTAAAGATTCTTACATTAGAGAATATGAAAAACTCATGAGTGATGGGATATGGTGTATTGTAACTTTATCATATCTTTATGATGAAGATGAGAAAGGATCACCTTTTATTCTAACTGAGTTAACACCAATACAAATGCCAAATATCAATGTGAATGAAATTATTGAAGTAAGAGATAAATTCACGAAAGAAGAATGGATTGATTTTCTACTTCGTTCAACGGGTATGGAACCTACTCAATTTGAGTACCGTGTAAAATGGCATTTATTAACAAGAATAGTTCCTTTAATAGAGAATAATGTAAATATGTGTGAATTAGGTCCTAGAGGAACTGGTAAATCACACATTTATAAAGAACTTAGTCCTAACTCAATCTTAATTAGTGGTGGACAAACAACTGTTGCTAACCTCTTTTATAACCTAGGTAGAAGAACCCCAGGATTAGTGTCTATGTGGGATACAGTGGCATTTGATGAAGTTGCTGGTATAAGTTTCAAAGATAAAGGCGGAATACAAATAATGAAGGATTATATGGCATCAGGGTCATTTGCAAGAGGTAAAGAAATGATTCCTGCCAATGCTTCAATGGTTTTTGTAGGGAATATTAACCAAAGCGTTGAATCATTACTTAAAACTTCTCATCTATTTGAACCGTTTCCTGATGCTATGATTGACAGTGCATTTTTTGATAGAATACATATGTATTTACCTGGCTGGGAAATACCAAAAATGATGCCAGAACACTTTACCGATAATTATGGGTTTATAAGTGATTACATGGCTGAGTATTTTAGAGAAATGCGTAAAGTACCAATGACTGATGCATTTGACAAATACTTTAAGTTAGGTAGATGTTTAAGTCAAAGAGATACAATTGCGGTTAGAAAAATGGTATCTGGTTTGACAAAACTATTATATCCAAATCAGGAATACACCGAAGAAAATATTGAAGAAATCTTAAAATATGCTATTGAAGGTAGAAGAAGAGTAAAAGAACAATTAAAGAAAATCGGTGGAATGGAATTTTACGATGTTCAATTTTCATATATCCGCTTAAAAGATATGGAAGAATTGTTTGTACCAGTGCTAGAACAAGGTGGAGGTAAATTGATTCCTGAAGGAATCAGTAAACCAGGTCACTTATATACAATAGGTCATGGCTCAAATGGTATGCTTGGACTCTTTAAACTAGAAACACAAATTACAAATGGTAACGGCAAGTTTGATATTACTGGATTAAGCAATTCAAAAGAGACAAAAGATTCTGTAAAGACTGCACAAAACTATTTTAGAGCAAATGCGAAACAAATTAGTGGGTCTATTGCAGTTGACAGTAGAAACTTTATGATGCATGTTCAAGACTGCCAAGGTGTTGGATTAGATTCGAGTATAGCATTATCATTATTAGTTGCTTATTGTAGTGCTTCACTAGATAGGTCTGTAAAAGCTCAGATGTGTGTGCTTGGATCAATGAGTATTGGTGGAACGATTATGAAAGTTGAAAACTTAGCATCATCATTACAAGTTTGTTTTGATGCTGGAGGAAAAAAAGTGTTACTACCTATGAGTTCAGCTGTAGATATAGCAACTGTTCCAAGTGAGTTATTTGCAAAATTTCAAATATCATTTTATAGTAGTCCTGAAGATGCTGTGGTTAAAGCATTAGGAATGGAATAGATAAAAATTTATGTGTTAGAGTGATACTATGGATGAATGGATTATAAAAGCAAGTACAAAGCTATACAATCATACAACTTCATTAAAGGAAAATGGACATATTGATTGGTCTCAAAAAATTGATTATGAGATTGGAGATATTATATATGTTTGTTTTGTTGGGGATCAAGTTGGAATCAAGTTTAAAACAGAGGAATCAAAGGTAAAAATACCTTTTGAACAAATCACAAATGTCGAAAACAGTTGATTATTCTCAAAAAATTCGTTAATATATTTATGGGTTTTCATACTTATATTATACTATATAAGATGATAAGAAAAAAGGCTTTTCACTTAGTTGTGAACGCCTTTTTTTTATTGTTTTTTTAGCTATCTATTTCCCGACAGCCCCTTTATTATATCTACAATACAACTGCAAAGGACATGCATTACAGTTGGGAGTGTCGTGACAGTAATCTCTACCGATTTCCCAAGCTGCTAAATCAACTAAGCCTGGGAAACCAGGATTTAATTTTCTAGCTGCTAGGATTGTATCCATAGTTTTTTCTGTATCAACTAAACCTAATCTCTTAAACACTTTCACTACTTGTATGTCTGGAGATATATCTATTCCACTTAAATTGCTAATCTGGAACTTAAAGTCTCTTAATAGTATATTCACTGCCATAGTTCCAATCTTTTCACCTATACCATGAAATTCTCTAAACCTAGTTACTAAAATTTTGGCATTATCTTGATTTTCCCAAATGTTACTTGGATCAGAGTTATATTCATCATTTACTTTTTTGATTCCAAGAAATAAGACTTTTGCCATTCCTTTGTTATCAATGTGAATTCGATTTTCTTGAAAAAAAGATATCCAATCACCAAGTGTGTATTTTTTCAATTCTGAGAACTTAATAGTACCTAGATTTTGCTTTAGTAGAAGAGGTATTGCCCAGACTTTTTCAGCTTTAATTCTTCTATTCATTAAGCACCCTATAAAGAATGCTTCTGGATTATTGTGAATATCTTTTATCAGTGCATCTGCCTCTTTATTTTTAGAGTATATTATCGATGTTTCGTCTCTTCTTAATTCTTCTTCATGTCTCCTGGATAAAATGTATAAAATCTCTTTATTATCTCTTTTGTTAACTGGTTTGTTTGGGATATAAGTAATTCTTTTCTCTAATTTTGGGATCTTCTTTTTGGTTGGTAGGTTATGGGGTGTTACACATTTTAAATCATTAATGGAAAATTCATTCTCATTTTTCCAAAGTTTATTACCATTGCACTCTCTTCCAAGTAAAACTGCAGCTGCAAGAGATGGAGAAGTAAAAATGACATCTTCTAGTAATTCATAGTAATCGCCTTTGTCTTTTAATGATTTATTACTAACTACATTCTGTCTTGTTCTAACAGTGTTTATTTTATAAGTTTTATCAGATTTAGTAATTTTAGCCCCTTTTAATACCTTTGTTTGATTATTGCTTCTTGTAAAATCCCCAAGATAAATCGCTTCTGCCCATGGTGTTGTCTTATTCTTTAAAAATAAAGTATTAGAGTTCATTTTCAGTATCCTCGCTTTTCGTATTTATTTCATACTGTTTCATATACTCAGTATAATATTTTTCGTTTAACTCTATCGTACCCTCGAAATTATATAGGTTCCTGAATTTATCACGAAATTCATTCTCTTCTATAGTGTTTGAGTTATAAGCTCTTGAATCTAATAATTCAGGGATATC
>Ga0075113_1000157_pt1 | contig 22663 bp, 27 predicted proteins | sample AntAceMetag02UKA_FD_69788 | JGI IMG/M metagenome (GOLD analysis project Ga0075113, IMG submission 69788) | Saline lake microbial communities from Ace Lake, Antarctica - Antarctic Ace Lake Metagenome 02UKA | ecosystem: Environmental > Aquatic > Non-marine Saline and Alkaline > Saline | place...
TTTAATTTTTCTATCAGAAATATAATTGTCTATCGCGTCATCTAGCCACCTACTAACCCTAATGGATGTGTCATGTCTTTCGTTAGATAGGGTTACCATAAATATACTAATGGTTACCATTGGTATATAAAGCTTTTGATTTTTAAGCTAACTAAAATAAATTTTGACTTACCAAAAAATAGTTTTTGGTTCACGCTTGGTATATTGAAAATCGCCTAATAATTCATAAACTTCAAGTGAAGATTCAACTTGATCGTCGAAATAACGTATCTGATACTCTCTATCATTATCTGGATTAAACATTTCAATTATCATTTCTTTTGTATTTTCGTGATTTTGAAATAAAAATTGTTTATCCACCTTCATTTCTTTACCATTAATAAAAAAACTATCTCCTTCTCCTAATTTACCAATTGGTTTGCTTTTCTTTTCTACTTTTAAAACAGCATCTTCTTCCATATTTAAGAAACAATTTTATAATTTATAAAGATTTAGTAGCTCTTTCCTGCATAGACAACTGCAGTAGCTTTTTCCCCGCATATAAGGCATTTTCCTGAAGCTTTTTCTTGTAAGTCTGCACGAGTTCCCATAACTCTAGCTTGTAATTCTTTTTCCACAAATTCAGCACATTTAGCGCCTTTTTCTTCTGAAGAACAGAAATTAAATCTTGCAATTTTTCCAGAATCTAAAGCTTCTTTCACTTTTGGCTTGTCTTTACAATCCATAATTTTATCAGAGAAAAATTTATCTGCATTAACTAATAATCTCGCGTCATATTCTTCTCCAAGTTTTTTTATTGATTCAGACAAATTTCCAATTTTAATGCTTGTTTTTTCTTTTGTATCTCGGATAAAGACGCTTACTTCTCCTGATTCTAATTCTTTTTCTCCAACCTCAAGTCTAAAAGGAACTCCTTTCATTTCCCAATAAAAGAATTTTTCTCCTGGTCTCTTATCAGAATCATCAATTTTTACATCGATATTTTCTTTTGATAAATTTTCTTCTATCTTTTGCACAGTTTCTATTATTTTTTTTGATTTTTCTTTATTGAAAGGAATTATTACCACCTGTACTGGAGCTAAAGCGTAAGGTAAAATTAAACCGTTGTCGTCACCATGCATTGATATTACCGAAGCTAAAATTCTTGACATACATGGGCCATAACAAGTTAACCATGGAGTTTTTTCTTTTTCTTTCTCGTCTACAAATTTAACACCAAACGCTTTTACAAAGTGTTGCTTAATCAGATGTGTTGATGGTTGCTGTATAACTTTTCCATCTGGTAATATTGAATCGCTCCCAATTGTGTATTCTGCTCCGGGAAATTTGTCCCACTGTGGTCTTTTCATTGGTAGGAATGGCACTCCAAAAATTTTGTGCATAATATTAGTAGTCATTAGAATATCATCTTGAATTTGAGCTTCTGCTTCTTTCTTTGTTGCAAATGCATCATGTGATTCAATCCAGTGAAATTCTCTGGAACGAATTAATGGCCTCGTGGCTTTTGTCTCATTTCTAAAAATATTTGCTCTTTGATAAATCTTCATAGGTAAATCTCTATAGCTTCTTATCCATAAATTGTACATCTCGTAGAATGCAGTTTCACTTGTCGGCCTTAATGCTAACTTATCTTCTCCCTGTTTTTTATCTATCCAAAATACTTCTGGAGCAAAGCCGTCTACATGACTTGACTCTCTTTTAAAATTTTTTTCTGGTATTACAGCTGGGAATATTGCTGAATCATGACCTGTGTTTCTTAACGCCGATTCATAAATATTATACATCTTCTCTATAATTCTTGTTCCCCATGGACGAATTACAACAAATCCTTTTACCCCGTATCTTAAATCTGTGATTTTAGCCTTGTTTAAAATTTCGCTATACCATTCGCTGAAATTATTTTCTTTTGAAATATTAAACGTGGTTTTCTTCTTCACCATAAAGATATCTAGGAAATTAACTATTTAAGATTAATGAAAACGAGCTCGGAGGGAATCGAACCCCCATCGTCAGGGCCGAAACCTGATGTTCTATCCATTAAACTACGAGCTCTGGGTAATATGGTAACTCAACGGGATTTTATAAGATTAACTAATATCTCCAAAACTCTTAAAAAGAATATTTGTTACAATGAAATAGGTGATACATGGATAAGAAACTTTTAGTTACGACTTTTACTCTTACTGGTTCTATTATTGGAGCTGGTATTCTTGGTTTGCCGTATGTTTTCGCGAAATCTGGTTTTCTTATCGGGCTATTTTGGCTTGTAGTCTTAGGAGCTGTGATGATTTTTGTCAATCTGTCTCTTGGAGAAATTGCATTGAGAACTCGTGGGATACATCAACTTTCTGGTTACGCTAAAAAATATCTTGGTAAATGGGGAGGCCGTATTATGTTTTCTGCAATGATTTTTGGTATTTATTCCGCTCTTTTAGCATATTTAATAGGAGAAGGAGAATCTTTCTCTAGAATAATTCCGGGTAACATCCCTCCGGTTATTTTTGGTATAATGTTTTGGCTTGCTATGACTTTGCTTTTAAAAGAAGGATTGAAGGGTTTGAAGAAGATTGAAATGTGGGGAGTAATTGGGATTATTGGGATTGTTCTTGGAATATTTGTAAAGTTTCTCCCATCAGTAAAACCTGCGAATCTTATGACCTGGAATTCTGCTAATTTCGCGGTTCCGATTGGGGTTGTAATGTTTGCTTTGCTCGGATTTACTTCTATCCCGGAACTTAGGAGAGAAATAAAGGGGAAAGAAGGCCTTCTTAAGAAAGCTATTATTATTGGGACGTTGATTCCGATTATTTTGTATATTTTGTTTAGTATTATATTTATCGGAATTCTTGGCAAAGAAATTAATCAAGTTGCTACCCTCTCTCTTGGTCCGTTTGCTACTATTCTTGGTATTTTCACAATGCTGACCTCTTATTTTGTCTTATCCTTCTCTCTTAAAAATACATTCAAATACGATATGAAAACTTCCGATCGTAAAACGTTCATATTCGCTTCCGTGGTTCCACTTTTTCTTTATCTTTTAGTTACGAAGTTCAATATTATGGGATTTGCGCTTGTACTTGGACTCGGTGGAGTTGTTTCGGGTGGAATTACGGGGATACTCATCCTTTTGATGGCCAAAAAAGCGAAATCTAACACTAGAAACGGCAAAAATCCGGAGATTAAGGTCCCAATAAACTGGTTTTTGATTATTATTCTGTCTCTTATCTTTATAGTGGGAATAGTCCTCCAAATTTTGGGTTAAATGCGCCCCAAAGCCTTAAAAAGCCATAAATATATTAAATTGTATAAAGGCTACGGATACAAATGAGAATTCTATTACAATTACTAAATAACATGGGAGGAAAATATGAAGTTATATGTAGGTAATTTACCTTGGTCTGTTGATGACAACGCTCTAAAAGAACTTTTCACATCATACGGTGTTGAAGAAGCAGTTGTAATCAAAGACAAATATTCAGGTAGATCTAAAGGTTTTGGTTTTGTAACTGTTACAGATGATGCAGCAGCTAACAAAGCAATTTCAGAAATGCACGAGAAAGATATCGAAGGTAGAGCTCTAACAGTTAGTGAAGCTAAACCAATGGTTGCTCGAGATGATGCACCACGATACAACGATTCTCGAAATTCAGAATCAGCAGAAGCACCAATGGCAGATCCATCAGCTATCAATCAAGATGCTGGAGAAGGAGAACCAGAGGTTGTGGATGACAATTCTGATGCAGAGGCAGGCGAGAAAGATATCGAGACAGCTGACGAAGCTATCGAAGATGCTGAAGCTGACGCTGCTTAAATAAGCTAAGACTTATTAATTTTTTTTATTTTTATTAAAATTTCCTTGAAATAGAAAGTGATATTTTTTGTTGATAACATCAATTGGGATTGATATTATCGGGAGAGTTGAGCGTTATTAGTTCATATAAAATAGTCATTTTTATGTGACAACAATCAAAAGACTTATAAATAATATTTTTTATTAATCTAAATGGGAGAAAAATGCATAGTTTATACAGATGAACGACATAGTGTCTATGCTCAAAAATATTCGGGGCAGAGTACTAACCTTTTTAGCATGAAAGATTTTAGGGGAAGAGCAGGATCATCCGCAAATATATCGGACATAGGGTTTAGTCCCGGAAATCTATTTGGGATATCTCTTATGAAAAATGAAAAGTACAATGAAAATAATGGGAAATGGATTATCGATAACTCATTATTGGTACATGATCTTCTTGCAAATGATTCTATAGATACTTTCTATTTAGGGAGAACAGATGATCATTATTCTCGGGAAGACATCTTTCAAACTAGAATTAAATCTGGTAGAACTCCAGAATTAATAGCTACAACGGAAGAGAGCGGGAGAATTCACCGGCTTGTAAATGTTGTACATCAAGGATATTTAAGACCAGTTACAACAAATAATAATAGTATGGTGCCATATCAAATATCACCAACAGAAATATTAATTCCAACTACAGGAAAAATTTTACATTCACAACTTCCAATAATATCCCCACATATCATGGATATTAGAGAACTAGAAAGATCAATGCGAAAGAAGAATCCTCAGAAATTCGAAAGAGCTAAATCCTTCTTCAGATCTCATTAATTTAATTTTTATTCATGTAAGGTTCACATATTTTCCAGGCTTTGTCCATCCTATCTCTCGCTTGGTAAAGTTCTTCCGCAGTAGCGTATAATGTAGAAGAAAGTTTTTCTCGACCTCTCGCCGAATCTGCATCGGCTTGTCTTGTTATATCATCAGCAAGTTCTCCAATGAAAGATGCAGTCTTGTCATATGTCATATTTCCGATAGAATTAGCTAATTCTCTTAAAGTACCTTCAAATCCTTTAGCTTCTCTCGGGTGTTCTGCCATTGAATTAGAGAATGTCGTGGATATATAAAATTTATTGTGGTGTTGACAACATTTAATAAGTTTAGATGTTTTAGGAATTTATGAAAGAACCAAAGATAGAGTATGTTAAGAAATCTAAATTATACCCTGCTTTCGGTTATGCGAATCAAATTCCGCCGAAAATTAGTATAAGGGACGATTTGCCGAAAATTGTAAAAAAATTTATTCTTGAGCATGAAAAATATCATATAAGAGATTGGCAAAGGCTGAAGAAACAAAATAAAAAATATAATTGGGTATGGGGAGAAATTAAGGCGAATCTTTATGGAGCCGTGAAGCATCCTTTCGGATTTTTCTTGTGCCTAATAATGAGTTTGCAACCTTACAGATTAAAATTGTATTTTACGAGATTTAAACAGGGGAAATAATTTTTGTTGATAACTGCAGATAGGATTGCAGTTATCGGGAGAGTTGAGCGTTATCCAAACTTTTTTATATCTCTTCAAGCCCTTGTATTGTATGACTTTATTTACTGAAGAAAACCTTGGGAAAGTTCTTATTGATTGTCTTAAAAGGAATAAAGACTTTGATGAAATAATTTCGATGGTAAAGAATAATTCTCAGGGGGATATTTTTTTGATTGGTGGAGCTGTTAGTAGAACATTGGCTAGTGAATTATATGGGAGAGGACAGAAAAGTCAGGATTTTGATTTTGTTGTTGATAAAGTAAATAATGATTTAGATATTCCGAAAGGTTGGAAAGTATCTTATCATAAGTTTGGAAATCCAACATTTAAGAAAGATGGAATTGAAATTGATATTTTTCCGTTATCTGACCATGAATATATTAAGAAAAATAAACTGAAACCAACAATTATGAATTTTTTAGCCGGAGTTCCTTTTTCTATTCAGGCACTCGCTTACGATATAAAACGTGGGAAACTAATTGGAGAAGATGGGATTGAATCTTTAAGAATTCGTAAATTCGAGGTTCATAATATTGAATCTGCCAAGGAAGTTGCAAAACGAAAAGGGATTTCGATAGATGAACGAATGATGCAAAAGGCGAAAAGTATGGATTTTGGAATAATTCCTTTTATTGATAACATCAACTGGAATTGATGTTATTGAAGATAGTTTAAGGTTATTCTTCTAGATGTTTGGTACAATTTAAGGTATGTATTTTATAAGTTCCATCTTCTAATAATTCAAACTCTGAAAAAGAAGTGTTTGGCATTACTACATTAACCCAATCCTTTATTGGTTGTTTTGTTAAAATAGGTAAAATGTTTATTTTTGTTCCTGCATGACATGAAATTAAAATATTTTTATCCTCATATTTCTCATTGATTTCTTGCAGAAAGGATTTTACTCTTTGAAAAACTTCCTTATCTGTTTCAACCCCTTCTGGTAAATTTGACCAATCCCAATCCTCTAAACGAGTTTTCCCCTCATAAAGACCAAAATTTCTTTCCATTATCCTATTGTCTAAAATATATTCTACATCTGAATGATTCTTTAGAATTTCTTTTGCAGTATCTTGTGCCCGACTCGATGGTGAAGAGAAAATTATATCTATATTTTTATTTTTTAATCTGTTAGATAATTTTTTGGCTTGTTCTAAACCTTTTTTAGTTAAAGGACTTTCACTTTGACCAATTAAAACATGTTTTACATTCCCTTCTGTTTCCCCATGTCTAATAAGATATATTTTCATCCAATCAATCTCTTCATAATTTCGGTCGTTGTCTTATAATCGGCTCGGCGTTCGCTTAGTCGCATCACTTGTCCGATTAGGTAATTGAGGCTCGCGTTTTTTCCGTTCTTGTATTCGTCAACTACGTGTGCGTTTTCGTCTATAACTTGTTTACATAAATTTTCAATTGCGGAGTCGTCTATATTTTTGATTTCTCCTTTGTGTTCAGATAGCGAAAAAGATTTTGGTACGAAGTCGTTCATAATTTGTTTTCCTTTTAGGACCGTGATATCTCCTTTCTCAACAGATTTTATTAGTTCGGCTAGATGTTCGGGTAAAATTTCTACGTCCGTATCTTCGAGAGTTTTTTTATTGTAATTTAAAACTCGAAGTAACTCTATAGTAACCCAGGAAAGATTTTTATGCATATCAATTTTTTCTTCAATTAATCTTTCAAAGAACTCAACCAATTCCAAATTCTTTGTTAGAACTTTTGCATCCTTTTCTCCAACTCTATGTTGTTTCAATAGTCTTTCCAATTTAACTTCTGGCATTTCTGGAAGAGCGGCTTTGATTTTATTTACTATTTTCTTATCCATTTGTATTACCGGCAAATCTGGGTCGGAAATAAATCTGTAATCTGTAGCCCCTTCCTTTGAACGCATCTTAATTGTTTTTCCTAATTTCTCATCAAACGCTAAACTATCTCTTGTTTGAACAATTCCTTTTTCGTGATTTTCTATTTGTCTTATAACTTCATATTCAATTGCTTTTCGTATTTTTTCCAAAGAATTTAAATTTTTTATTTCGACTCTTTCTCCGTATGTTGAAACATTAACATCAACTTTAATCCCAGCGTTTTTTCTTACCGCCTTAATATATGATAAGCTCAAGACTAAATCTTTCAGCCATTCAATAACTTGTTCTGCGCCGGAGAATTCTGGCTCGGTAACGATTTCTACTAGGGGCAAACCAGAACGATTGTAATTGACTTTCCCATTATCTGGATTCCATTGTGCCGGGTCTTCTTCTAAATGTAACTCAGTTAGATTTATCCCTTTGAATTTTCCTCCTATTGCGTTTGGAGTTGCATGTGCTCCGGAAATTGTAGTCTGATATCCTTTCGGATTGTCTGCCCAGTTATAATGCTTTCTTTGCCAAATAATATTCGAGTAGTTAATTTTCGAATCAAAGATTAGTGCGAGTTGGATTATTTTTTTTATGGCTTCCATGTTTGGTGCCATCGGCTTTGAGCCTGGAGTCCCGGTACAAATCGGACAAATTCTAGAGTTCGGACTTTCGTCTCCCTTGGTCTTACACATACAAAATAATTTTTCGTGGGTATTTAGATATCCGTGAATTTCCAAACCTATTTTAATTGGGAAGCTTTTATTTTCCATAATTAATCAAAACCCTAAACCTTTTTATATCTTCTTAGATTGTTTTTAATATGGAAGTAAAAACTTTTAATCCTGGGGACAAAGTAAAAATTCGTGCTAAAGATAGAACTTGGGAAGGAAGTGTTTTGCAGTCTCCTTATCCTGAAATAATTTTATTGAAATTGTCTACTGGTTATAACATAGGAATAAGGGAAAATGAAATTCTGGATGTTTCTATTTTAGAAAAATACAAAGCTACTGAAAAAAAAGAGTTGGAGCTTGAACATAATGATGAGTTGCCAAAAGTTGCCATTATAATTACGGGTGGTACTATTTCCTCTCGACTTGATCCAAAAACAGGTGGAGTTATTTCAACAGATGCGGAAGAAATTTTAAATATTGCTCCAAAAGTAAAAGAAATCTGCAATATCACCAAGATTGAAAAGCCGTTTATGAAATGGTCTGAGAATATGTCTTTTTCTGATTGGAAGAAGTTGGCTGAAACGTGTGAGAAACTTCTAAACGACGATGAAATAGATGGAATTATTATAACTCAAGGTACTGATTTTCTACACTATACTTCTGCTGCATTATCTTTTTTTATTAAAAACTTAAACAAACCAATTGCCTTAACCTACTCTCAGCGTTCAATTGACAGAGCTTCAACTGATGCTGCGTTGAATTTAATTTGTGCTGCAAAATATGCAATATCAGATATTGCAGAGGTGGCACTTGTTGGGCATAAAGATACTAATGATGAAGCTTGTCTTGCAATGCCTGCTACAAAAGTAAGAAAAATGCATACTTCAAAACGGGATGCTTTCAAGGTAGTAAATGATGAGCCAATCGCAGAGATTAGTCCAACTGAATTAAAGATATTAAAAACATTTAATGCTCGTTCGAAAAATAAAGTAAAAATTGATACTAAGTTTCAGGATAAGGTGGCGCTCGTTCAAATTCATCCTGGACAGGACCCGGCTATTTTAGATTTTTATGCCAAGGAAGGATATAAGGGAATTATTCTGGAGGTTTCAGGTATTGGGCAGGTCCCAACACAAGACGCTAAATTTAATTGGTTACCTAAAATAAAGAAAGCTGTTCAAAACGGGATGGTAATCTGTGCAACTTCACAAACAATTTTTGGTAGACTAAATCCAAACATTTACTCTGCGGGAAGAGACTTGCAAAAAACTGGTATTATTTTTCTTGAGGATATGTTAAGCGAAACTGCCTTTGTAAAACTTGGATGGGTTCTTGGTCATAAGACATGGAACGTAAAAGAAAAGATGTTGGAGAATATCTCCAACGAGTTTAATAAAAAAGAAAATCTCTCTTAAAATTGAGAGAAAATAAAATTATTATTTAAAGAATTTTTTAGTGCTTTCTTTGAAGAATAAATACCATAGAATAAGCCCGTTTACAATAATACTAGACAAACTTCCGAAGTAAGTTCCATTAAAAATACCTATAATTCCAAAAACTATGCTTAAGCTAACTCCAATTCCTATAACTAATTTAGCCCATGCTTTTGCAGCCAATAGACCTTTTGCTAGGAAATAACAGAAAATAGAGACTGCTACAAAAAGTAACCCTATAAGTGCCATTGGTCCGGGACCAGGCAAAGAAATACCTGCTACTGCTAACATTACTAAATCACCTGGATCAATAGTTTTAATACTATCTGCAAAATTAAATATGTACATTCCTACACCTATAAATATTAACGCGCTTGCAAAATAAAGTACAGCCAAAATCTTAATTCCTTCTGGAGCTTCACTAACTTTTTTTACCATTTTTAACCTCAGTTTAATTAATTGAAAGACGAAGAAAGAATATTTAAACCTTCACCTGTTGTTTGGTATATGGAACACGATTATAAAAAAATTGGTCTTATATCTGGTCTTGAAATTCATCAACAACTAGATACTCACAAGCTTTTTTGTGAATGCCCGAGTATTTTGCGAACAGACGAACCACAATATGAAATTCATAGAACTTTAAACCCTGTAGTGGGAGAAACAGGTGAAATTGATGCGGCGGTTGCACATGAGAAAAAACAAAACAAAAAATTTACTTATCAGGTTTACGACACTAATTGTTTGGTTGAACTTGATGAGGAACCTCCTCATTCTATCAATCAAGAGGCTTTGAAAATTGCCTTACAAATTTCTCATCTATTGAATTGTAAAATATTCCCCGTTGCGCAAATTATGCGTAAGACAGTAATTGATGGTTCGAACACTACCGGGTTTCAGCGAACGGCATTAATTGCTCACGATGGATACATTGAAATTTCAACTGGGAAGATAGCAATTGATGCTTTGATGTTAGAAGAAGATTCTGCAAGACCCGTTTCTGAAAGCGATGGAACAAAAACCTACAAGTTGGACAGATTGGGATTCCCGTTAGTTGAAATTGCTACCGGCCCACATATGCATACTCCTGAAGAAATTAAAGAAGCTGCTTTGAAAATTGGTGAAATATTACGGGCTTGCAAAGTCAAAAGGGGAATTGGAACTATTCGACAAGATGTTAATATTTCTATCAAAGGAAGTGAGAGAGTTGAAATTAAAGGGTTTCAAGATACGAAGATGATGAAAAAAACAGTTGATATAGAAATTGCTCGACAACAAAAATGCGTTAAAGAAAAATCTTGCAACAAAGAAGTTAGGAATGCTCTTCCCGACGGAACAAGTGAATTTCTTAGACCAATGCCAGGTGCTGCGCGTATGTATCCAGAAACAGACCTTCCTCTCCTAAAAATTTCTAGAAGTTTAATCGATGAAACTAAAAAAGAATTACCTAAATTAATTTCTGAGCACAGATCCTATCTTGATGAGTTCGGACTTAGCGAAGAGTTGGTTAAATTGATTTTAAAGCAAAAGAAGATTGAAGATTTTAAAACGCTTGCAAAAATAATTCCTAATCATGAACTAGTTGCAAAAGCTTTGACACTTTTCCAAACTGAAATTGGGAAAAAGCAGAATAGATCTAAGGAAGAGTTGAGAGAAATTTTTAATACACATACTCTCGAAGCAATTTTGGAAGAAGTTGATGAGAAAATTTCTAGCAATGATGTGAAAACTGTAATGCAAAAAATCGCACGGGGCGAATCTTTGGAGAAAGCAATGGAGAAAGCTAATGTTGACTTGAGTGAAGAAATAAAAAATCTAATAAAAGAAAAACCTGGATTAACACAGGGCGCTTATATGGGACTAGTTATGAATAAGTTTAAGGGGCAGATTTCTGGAAAGGATGTTAATGATATTTTGAAAGAATTAATATGATTAGACAGAATATTCGAAAACTTTATCGTAAGGGATGACCCATTTTACAACATCTTTTTTTGGAGCCTTTTCCATGATTTTTCTGAACAATCTAATAGAATTTCCGTGTGCCGAAATCGCAACGTTAACTTTGTTTTTTCTGACTAATTTTTTTAAATATTTAATGAATTCCTTTACTCTTTTTTCTACATCAGCAAATGATTCTCCTTTTGGTGCTGCAACCTTATACCCTCGATGAATTGCTTTATATTCTTCTTCTCCTAAAATTTCTTCAATTTTGTCTCTTAATTTAGGTTCAAGGTTTTCAATTGCATCTCCATGAACTCTTAAATTATAACTTCGTTCACCAATTTTTTCAATAAATTGCTCGTGTGTGGTTCCTTCTAATTCCCCATAACTTCGTTCAATCATTCTATCGTCTTCTAGAATTGTTTTACATTCTGGATGAAATTTTAGGACTGGTTTTAAAGTGTCCTTTGATCTAGAAAGACGTGTATGAATAGCGATACCAAATTTTTTATCTTTTAATTCTCTGGCTATCTTTTTAGCATGGTTTTTTCCTTTCTCTGTTAGTCTTGCTTCGGATTGTCCTGTAAATCTCCCATCTCTATTATATGTACTCTGACCATGTCTAAATAAATAAATCTTATACCTCTTCATAGAAATCTTAGGTATAGTTGGTATAAAAAGATTTTTATAGCTTGAATATTTTTATATAATATGATAATTAATTGGGTTATAATTGGTATCTTTGTGGTAATAGGATTATTTGTATTAAAAATGGAACATCATTCTAGAAAGATTAAAGTTCTTCTTATTGCAATTATTGGTTTTAGCCTTTATTTTTCAGTTGTTGGAATGATGTCTTCGGAAAAAGTTGATATTACTTCTCCTCGTGGAATAATTAACGCTGTCTATATTTATTTTGGATGGATTGGAGAAACCACCACAAATCTGTGGAATATTGGAACCGACACTGTGAGCTTAGTTGGTAACGCCATAAAATTGAATGATACCGATAGTGGTGGACGTAGGGGATAGTTTTTAGATATGATCAAAGGATTCTAGTGGTCTTTTTATTTTTTAAATAAATTTAATAAATCATTTGGTCGCGTAATAATGGTATTATTGGTGTATTCTGGTATCAATTCTGAATTATAACCCCATCCATAATCTACTAAAACAATATTTTCTAATCCCGCCTTACTTCCTTCAATAAAATCTATATTTCTATCTCCAATCAAAAGCACTTCACTTTCAGAAAGACTGTATTTCCATACGACATTCCTTATGGCCTCAACCTTTTCAAAGCGCTTAGTATTAACATGTTCCCTACCTATCACTTCCTTGAAATATTTAAGTAATTGGAAGTCTTCTAATTTTTTTTCAATATCGTCCCTATAGCTTGAAGAAATAATTATTAAAGGATAGTCCTTATAAAGTGTTTCTAGAACATCTTTTATCCCATCAAACAAGGGAGCATTGACCTTTGCGATCTCTCTCTTATAAATTTTGTTTCCCACTACAACATCTTCCTCATTAAATCCTAACTGGTTATAGCATTCTGAAGAACTATGGCCATATACCTTCTTAAATCCTTCCAATGTTTTAGGACAACCTTTTCCAATTTCCTTACATATCGTCATATAAATTCGGTGCACATCTGGAAAAGAGTCTACAATAACCCCATCATAATCGAAAATTATCGCCTTTATCATATTTCTTTAAATAAAATAGATTATAAAAAGTTAATTAAGGGTAATGTGGTTAGATCTCAACCTTCAAAACATTCCCCAAAGAGAATAAGGACCTAGTCCAAGTCCTGGTCAATCACCAATAGTAAACCGACAACCCTTATATATCATTTCCATCCCACATTCACTAAATGATAACTAAACTAAACAGAGAAAGGCTGAATTCTCTCTAGGGTGCCAAAAGGGTATTAACCCTGGTTGGGGTGTATGGGACTTTTGTGACCCTTATTATACGGGAAAAGCCTAGTCCGGGGATCAAACCCGGGACCTCATCATTACCAATGACGTGCTCTATCAACTGAGCCAACTAGGCATAATATTTATTCTTACCCTAAATTTATAAATGCTATCATCACAACTAGATAATGGAAGATGATAAATTTGATCTAGAAACTACATACAAAAAACTCAAGGAAAAATATAATTTACCTGAATTTGAAAAGTTGTCCGAAGATTTTGATATTGAAAAAAATATTGATAAAGAATCTAATTTTATTTTGAGAGAGATTAGAAGAACCATTACGGAGAAAATTTCTGGATATCTTCAGCTTTTTGAAATATTGATTAATCCTAGTGCCCCTCCTATGTTTATATTTTCCATTTTAAGAAATATTTCTGTAGAAGATAAAGGAACTATCAAAGAAGTTTACAAAACTCTATCAAAAATACAAATTGAGGCTATGAAGCTAGATGTGATATATAAAGAAAGTGCCGAGGAAGAATTTATCAAAGAAGTATTTGGTATTTGGCAAAAATTGAAACCCACTGTTTACAAACTTATAGAAAAATTTGAGACGAATTTTGAAGAAGATGATGCTTCAAAGAAAAGAAGTTACTTCGCTTAATTTAAAAAATCTAATTTAATCTCTAGCGCTGCCGTTGGCATTTTTATTTTCCAATTTTTTAATACTCTAGGTGCAACTTCTCCAATAAAACCAATATCCTTTCCATCAACTATTATTTTTCCACATCTCCCTATTATGTAATTTGAATTGTCTACTGGCTCAATGGAATATTTAACATCTAGCATTTTGAAAAGATAATCTAAAACTTGCTTCAACTCTGTAAAATTGATTTTTTCATCAATTAATGATATTGCTAAACTTTCTTCTTCATTAATTTCTTCTTCTGGATCTTCCGAAGGTTTCCTAGAGAAAACTTTTCCCATCTCAAAAGTTTTTTGGGGATAAGCAGCATCTGAATTTTCCGAAGCTATCTGTAATAAATTTGTCAATATATCCATTCTTAAAACATCTCGTTCTGTTTTTGATTCTTCTAATTCAATGAACTCATTAAAATCATAATGCATCTTCTTTACATTTTTCTTCGTAGTTAAATGGAAAGATGAGGTTTCTAATAATCCAAGTCCCGCTAATATGTTTCCTATTGTTCTTTTTATTTTATCCGTTGGATCTTCGTAGGCGATTGTTGAAATATTAGGGATTTCGGGTATAAAATTATCGTAACCATAAGCAATTGCTACTTCTTCTGCTAAATCTATCCAGTGTAATATGTCTGTCCTGTAGGCCGGAATTAATGCGATAGAAGAACCTTTTCTTTTCTCATAATCTATTCCCATTTGCGCTAAATAATTTCTTACATCTTTTTCAGTTAAATCAATTCCAAGTGTTTTTTCTATATCTTTAATTTTAAATTTTAATTCCTCTTGTGACATATTTGGAGAAACAAAACCACCATCTTTTATGTCTTTGATATTCATAGCATAAATTCTCCCACCCATTTCGGATACTGATGCTAAAATAATATTCAAGCATTTTTTTAAATAAATTAGATTACTACCTGAACATTCTATGAAAATATCTTTAGTGGTAGAATTAATTCTCCCTGTTTTTTCAGAATTAATAATTGGAGGCATACTAAGTATCTCATTATTAGCGTCTATAAATATTGGGAATACTGTATTATCTTTAAGGATATCTCCATACTCTCTCCCTGCCACATGACCCCTCAGAATTTGACGTCCAGTCATTTCTCTATTAGATTCTAGGGGTTGGAATTTTATATCGTCAGGATTTTTTCCGATAAATCTTATAGGTAGTTCAATTTTATCCAAAGGGTAAACTCCGATTGCTAATTTTCGTCTTTTACGGCCAATTGAATTGTGTAATTTTTCTTGTATATCTACAATCTCTTTAATCTTCTCATCGTTGAATTTTAACCCTTTAACTATCGCACAAACAGTATGTGGACGTACAGGTTTTACCGACTTTTCTATTGTTACGGTGTAATTTTTTTCTGGTTTATTTATTTTAAAATTCGCTATTTTTCCTTTTTTATTAAATTGATTAACTGCTCTAGAAAAATTTCCTATTGATAATAAATCTGGCCTATTTGGAAAAACTTCAACTGAAATTTCAGAGTCCGTTACTTCTTCAATTGGTGTACCCATGTCTGTAATTTTTTTTTCTAATTCCTTCGTAACTTTTCCTACTTTCTTCTCAAATTCTTTTCTATTTAGTGTTAGTATTGTCATTCTCCCTTCCTCCAGAACTTCATCTCTCTTAGTTTATTTAAATCGTTCTTATAGACTTCTCTTAAATCATTGATTCCGAAAAATTCTGTTATGATTCTGTCAAAACCTTGTCCCCATGCTAAAACTGGAATATGTTTTCCGAACATTGGTATTGTAACTTCTGGTCTAAACATCCCGGCACCTCCAAGTTCTACCCACTTTTTGTGGACTGGATGAAAAATATCTATCTCTAAAGATGGCTCCGTGTAGGCAAAATATGCCGGCCTAATTCTAATTTTCTCGAATCCCATTTTTTTATAAAATTGCGTTAAGTATCCTAACAGTTGTCTAAAGTTCGCATTTTCGTCTATAACTATTCCTTCTGTTTGATTAAATTCAAACCCGTGTGACCAGTCTACCGTTTCATTTCTAAAACATTTTCCTAGTGCAAAGTATTTTGCTGGGAACTCTTTTGTTTTCCCTATTTCTAGAAGCTTTCTTGCAGAAAGAGAAGTTGTGTGAGTTCTTAATAAGACTTTTTTAGCATCTTCTTCTTTCCATTTGTACTGCCAACCCTTGCTTCCATCAATACCTCCTTCATGTGCCTTTTGAACATTTGATATTACACACTCTTCCTTCTTTTTGCACTTGGGCGGAAGTTTTCCTTTTGTATCTTTTATATAAAAAGTGTCTTGCATTTCACGAACCGGATGGTCTTGTGCCGTAAACAGACTATCGAAAACCCAAAACCCAGTTTCAACAATATTCCCAGACATCTCTTTGAAGCCCATATCTAACCAAATAGATTTTGCATAATCTTTTGATTGATTTACAAAATGTCTCTTTCCTCCATACACTCTAGGCACAGGTGAAGTCAAATCATATCTACGAAATTTCTTTCCTTTCCATTGATTTTGCTTTAAAATTTTTGGAGTTAGTGCTTCTAGTAAATCTTCCGTCAAATTCATTCCAGATATTTCTTTCCCTAATTTTGTCAATTTAACTTTCGTAGTTTTTTGTTCCTCTATCTCAACTATATCTTTTCTGCTCTTTAGATTTTCGAATGCTAATTTATCTAAATCAACAATTTCTTCAATATTCATTGGTAACTTTTCTAAAAGAAGCTCTTCAATCATTTTCTTCCTCACTTCTTCAGGCTTTGCGTTTAGACTTATTTTTCCTAGTTTAATATCAACTAATGCTTTTTTCTTTAGTGTCCCTAACGCTATTTTTGCCTCATTGTCATTCAAACTACAAACATTTTTTATTTCCCCAATAGGAATTATTTCTTTCTCTACTAATTTGTTTAATAAAACTCGCTCTGGTAATTCTTTTTTTAGATAATTAACACCTAAAATTCCTAAGATGATTACTTTTTTTTCTGAAGTTTCACTCTCTACCAATCCTTTATTTTTTAGAAAACCAATTGCTCTTAAAATTGTGGTTTTATCTAAGTCCATCTTCTCAGAAAAATCTTTTATCTCTAAAAAGTCTTCACCTAATTTTGGTAGAACCTCTCGCTCCATCGGCGACAAAGATTCAACAATTAGCTCTTTATCCATTGTACTCAATATGATTATAGCTTTTTAAGTTTTAGTAAAGCAGTTTATGGATTCCATTTAAATGTTTCAAATGTTTTTGTTTGGCTTTTTTCAAATCCATATTTTTAGAATGCACAATACCAGCTATTTGTTGGCCAGCGATTATTTTCGGAGTAATTACAAAATTGGCTCCATTTTCATATAATTTTATTGCCTCACTAATTCTAGACCCTGTTACAATAACTTTTATTTTAGGATTAACTTTGTTTACTTTTTTTAATAATCTCAAATTGTCTTCATAGTCTGGAATAGTCGAAATTACCATTTTTATTTTATTCATATTGATTTTATCTAGTAACTCGGGACTAGAAATATCTCCATAAATACAAGAAATCTTTTTGTTTGTCAGGGTATTTATAATGTCAGGATTATGATCTACAACTAACAATTTATCTTTCTTGCCTAATAGTTCTTCTATAATTGCGCCCCCTATCCTGTGTAATCCAATCATTAATATCTCTTTTTCATTCTTATCTTCATATCCAGCAATTTCTTTAATAGGAAGTTTGAACGACGAAGTTGGAGCCCTGAAGAACTTGTATAAATTATTTTTGTATTTAATTAAATAAGGAGTTACCGACATTGTGATTATCGTTACTAAAATTATGCTAGAGAAAATTGATACATCTAAAACTCCGTGCATTACTCCCATCATCCCTATAATTAATGAAAACTCGGAAAGTTGGGCAAGTGATACTGCGGTTAAGAAACTTGTTTTCGGCTGATATCCTGTAAATCTTAATAACATTAAAGTAATAAAAGGTTTAACCAATAATGCTCCAATAAGAAGGGCAAATAATAATAATACTCTTTCCCCAATTCCCGTAAATACAATTTGCATCCCAAGCGCCACAAAAAATAATATAGCAAAGAAATCTCTCAATGGAGAAATCCTTGATTCAAGTTCTGTTTTAAAAGGCGAATTAGCTAAAGATATTCCTGCGATGAAGGCCCCGATAACTATGGATAAATCAAAAATATAAGCTAGAATAATAAAAAAGAAAAGAACCGCTAGTGCGGACAGAAATAATAATTCGTTTGAACGTGCAGCGAATTTGAACATTTTATTTAAGACAAATTTCTGTAATAAAATTGCTATTCCCAATATCGCTAGTAACTTTGCGAATGCAATTGTAAGGGGAATAACTGCAAATCCTCCAGCTGTAAATATGGCTATTGCTGCAATTGCGATTAGGTCTTGTAATAATAATATTCCTAATACTAATCTTCCGTGTAGTGTGACCAACTCTCCACTATCTGACAACAATTTAATATCTACCATTGTGGAACCGAAGGCAAGAATAATTCCTATATAGGCAGCCTGTAAAAGATTTAAATTTAAGAATCCGCTTAAAAGTAAAACTGCGCCGACGATTATACCTACTTGTAATAATCCAATAATCGCTATCTTCTTTAAATTTGCTTCCTTAATTTTTTTAAAAGAAATTTCTAATCCCGCAATAAATAATAAAAAAGCTATTCCTATTTCTGAAAAGGCATAAATTAAATCCCAACTCTTAACAAAACCTAGTACAAGGGGACCAATAACTAATCCTGCTAAAACATATGCTGGTATTAAAGGTTGCCTTAATATTTTTGCTATAAATGCAAACATTGCAGACAATATCAAGATAATAGCTATATCAAAAATTATAATCTCGCTAGTTGGAAGACCACTAATATGTTGTCCAATTCCGCTCACCACATTTGTAATAAATCCACTTGTCGCAACCATTAAAATTATATGTTAAACATCTTTTATAAACTCTTTTAAAACTTAGTCGAATTAACGCTCTGCGAAGAGGACATTCCCAAGCTGACACCGATAGATTGCCGTCCTTTCTCGTCAACTAAATTTTTTTTTGTTTCTGCTAGGCTTGCGATTTTAATATTACAAAAAGCTTTTCTACAAATTTTTATATTTTGAATAATTCTCTCTAGTCTCAGGGCTCTTTCTTTTTCTTCTAATGTCCTAATTTCATTTATATTAATAATAATTGAAATCTTTTTTTCTTTTGCCAACTTTGCAACAAAATGATTTATCCCAGAATCTCTCTGCTTCAAAGTATCTTTCTTATCTCCTCTTTCTGGAGAAATTAAATAATCAATTTTTAAGCTTTCTATAGCTTTTCTATTTAAAGCATCGTCCCCTCCAATAAATCCAATTTTATAAGAAGCTTTTTTATCTTTCAATGAAGCAATAATTTTCCTTGCTTCTTTTTCAGAAGAGTCAATTAAAAATCCATCACATTCATCTTTCTCAGAAACTTCTGATTTAGATTTTACTCTCTTTAAATAAATAGAATCTTTGGATTGAAATAAATTTATGTCTTTCATAATATTCTGAAAGAAAAAGACTTTATATTTTTAAGTGAGGGCTAAAAAATCTTACTTTTCTCTCGTAGTAACCTTAATAAATATCCCAAAATTACTATGTATTATGGCTGTAGACTTAAAGCAATTGGTGATTGAAGAATTCTCTGGTAAAAATGCTCAACTTCAATATTCTCGTAAAGCAGAAGAAGGATTATGGATTCCTGAAAAACATTTTGTAAAGAAATATTTTACTAAAAAAGGTTCTAATGTCTTAGATATTGGATGTGGAACTGGAAGAACAACGATTCCTCTTTCAAAAATGAATTTTAAGATAATTGGTATTGATATCACTCCTGCAATGATTGAAAACGCGAAAAAAATTGCGAAAAGAAAAAAATTGAAGATTGATTACCGCGTAGATGACGCTACAAATCTCAACTTCAAAGATGCCTTATTTAATTATGCGATTTTTTCTAATCAGGGATGGACACAGATACCTGGAGATGAAAATAGATTAAAAGCGTTAAAGGAAATTTATAGAATTTTAAAAAAGAATGGAATTTATATTTTCACCGCTCATCCACGGGTTTTTACTAGACAATTCTCATATTTTTGGATTAAACAATGGATTCGGTTTTTCATTCTGAGGCCTTTAAGATTTAACATTGAGGAACTTGATTACGGTGATAGATTTTTTGACAGAGAAACCACAGATGCTCAGAAAACTTACATAAGTAAACAATATATCCATATTCCATCTATAAAAGAAGTTGAACGTGAAATTAAAAAAGCAGGATTTAAAGTTCTTGAAATAAACAGTAAAATGCAAATTTCAAAAAAAGATATAAGAAAACACCCGCCTGTTTTTTATGTATGTCAAAAACGATAGATTTACAATTTCTTATTCTCTAATCACTGTGCCCGTAAACTTTTTTTCTTTTAGAATATTATCTATAGCTTTTAACGAACCTACAATATAAGTTGTAATTTTTTTATTTTGAATCGTCTTCGCTGCAGATTGATCTAAAACAAAATGCTGACCCGCTTCATACTTTATTTTTTTTGTTATTTTTTCAAAATCTTCCCATGTTATTGTAGGAATAAACTTTGCTTTTTTATTTTTTATAGGGTCTGCAGTATAAAGCCCCTTGATGTTTGTTAAATTAATAAATGGACATTTCAAATAACTAGCAATTTTTGCGGCTGTTCCATCTGTTGTATTTTTATTAGTATATCTTAGAGCCCCACAAAAGACTATTTTATTTTTTCTTAATAAATTTTTGACTTTCTTCATACTTAGAGGTAATTTATCATTTGCAATTTTTCCGAAAAGGCTCATCATAAACTCAGCATGTAGTCTCGTGATAGCGATTCCTTCTTTTGATTGGGCCTTCGTTCTTTTGCCCAATTTTTTCAAAGCTGTAATATATTTTCTAGCTGTGGAACCACCTCCCGTAACAATTACAAATTTCTGTGAAGGATGTGCCTCAATTAATTTTTTAAAATTTAATAAAAACTTATCATCAACTTCTTCTGGGACAATTCTGGATCCACCTAAACTAATCACCCATGTTTTTTCCATATATTAAAAAGAAAAATCTGACTTATATATATTGCGGAATTAACACACAGTAAATAATTTATCATCATGCACATCAAATATTTTCAACCTTACTCCAGAATCTAACCACCCATGAGAATAATTTAAGGCTGCAAAAGCGTTTACCCAATCATCTTTATCTTCGAAGTGATGTGCATCTGAAACATAATTTTCAACCATACCTATAATTTCTTTTGCTTCTGACTCCTTGCCGTTAATAATATTTATTTTAACTTCTGATAATGCTTTCTCGGTTAAATCAAAATATTTTTTTAATTTTTCGGAACTAATCTTATTATCCATTATTATTCAAAGAAATCTTATTTTTTAAAATTACCTTTTTGGCATTATATAATTTGGCTGCTTCCTAATTATAAATTTAGAACCAATTATATCAGAAATAGTTGCGTTAATTGCAAAATTATCTACCGCTGCCCTAAAAACTCCTTCTAATAAAGGAATATGTGCCTGATCTGAAACTCTGTCTAGAATATTTTTTATATCTTCGGCAGTTAAAATAATTCTTGTTATTTGTCTCTGTCCTCCTCTCATAACCATAATGGGTTTTCCAGTACCTTGACATTCAATCATAGAAACCGAAGGATCGTTGAGGAGTAAATTTATTTTATTATAGTATTGAGCCGGACCTACTTGAGTTCCTTCTGGTGCCATCGGAGGAGCCATTTGTGGAGCAATTGGGGCTATTGGTTGAGATGGAACTATTGGACTAGGAGAAGTTATCTGGGGAGATTGTATTATAGGTTGAGTTGGAATTTTTGGTTGGATTGTGCTTGCTGGAGTTAGAGGCTTGATAATATTTAAATTAGGATTAATAGGTCTGGGTATTATTCTTTTTGTATCTAGTTGCAAATTATTATTTATGTTCATAACTTTATTTTCTCCTAGTGAAGCTTCAATAATATTGGAAGAAAACTTTGGGACTAAATCAGCATGGATAACTTGTTTTTCTTTATAATTAAAATTTTTTGCGCGTATATTTTGTACAATTGCATATACAAACTCTTGGATGAATGGTTCCATTGCTATTGTGGAAATTTGTTGAGAATTCATAGATTAGGAAGAGGTCTTGGTCTAGCACGAGGCACTTCTATATTAGTATGAATCGGTTGAGGCTGTTCATTTCGTCCTCTTAGCTTCCCTTCCATTAGAATCAAACCTTTTGCTATAGTTTTATTTTGATCTAATAGTGAATCTATTTTGTTTAACATATCTTTGTCATTAGTTTTCCCTCCAGATACAAATCCCTTTGCAGCTTCTTCAAATACCTGTAATAATTTACTAATATTATCTGAAAGTGCTCCAAATTTAATAGACATATTTGTCATAGCATGTTGTAACCCAACAAAATTTTCAATTAGAAGTTCTTCTCTCTCCTTTGCAGTCATCTTTTTTTCTTTAGGTTTTTTCTCTACTGATTTTGGAGTTTTCTCTTTTATTATAGGTTTTTTGGGAATATCTTTGTCTTTAATCTCTGTTGATGATTTTTCTTCCACCTTCTTTACCATGCTAGAATTAGGACAACTTTGTTTATAAAAGTATTGGGAATATGGGCTCAGGAGGAATCAAACCCCCGCTTTCTCGGCTGGAGCGAGACAGACTATCATTATCCGATGAACCCAATAAATATTATTTGCATTCGACGTTTTTAAACCTAATTAA
>Ga0075113_1000160_pt1 | contig 22394 bp, 21 predicted proteins | sample AntAceMetag02UKA_FD_69788 | JGI IMG/M metagenome (GOLD analysis project Ga0075113, IMG submission 69788) | Saline lake microbial communities from Ace Lake, Antarctica - Antarctic Ace Lake Metagenome 02UKA | ecosystem: Environmental > Aquatic > Non-marine Saline and Alkaline > Saline | place...
AAAACTTCTGGCGGAAAATATATTGCGCCACAAAAATTAGAATTGGCATTAATTAATGATGCTTTTATTGAGCAAATTGCAGTTATTGGTGATCAACAAAAATACGTAACAGCATTAGCAGTACCTAGTTTTGAAAATCTTAAAAAGTACGCTTTAGAACATAAAATTACATTTAAAGATATTGAAGAATTAATCAATCATAACCAAATTAAGGATATGCTTGATAAGCGTGTTGAAGAATTACAAAAAGAGTTTTCTGTTTTTGAGAAAATAAAAAAAATTACGCTTTTACCTAAAGAATTTAGTATTGAAGCCGGTGAAATTACGGCAACTTTAAAATTGAAACGAAAAGTAATTCAAAAAAAATACAAAGAGCTTATTGAAAAAATGTACTCTGAATAATAGAGAATCTTCCCTTTAGCATAGCTAATATGTTATTTGTCTAATTTTTTTTAGCATCAATAGATTTTGTTGGATATTTATGTTGTAATAAATAATACAATCTATTGATGAGCTCTTATAAATTTAGAATTATTCCAATTGCAGTTTCACTTTTTTTTATTTCTGTAGCATCGTTTTCACAACAAAAAACAGGAAATATTGTAGAATATTTTGGTAAAGAAAAAGTTGATGAAATTAGTGAAGGGAAATTATTGCACGTTTTTAAGAAAGGACTTGCTGTAAAAGTTCAAAATTTTTCATTTAACTCGGCTTCATTTCCTAAAGATCCTGTTTTTAAAAAGTTTTTAATGAATTCGAACCTTAGAGTGTCAAAAGGAGAAGTTTTTGACATCAATAATAATGGAACCGAATTAAAATGGCAGGAAATTTCTACAGATAAAACCAATACGTTTAACAATGAAAATTTACGCTCTAGTTATGTGTATTTAACGTATAAATCTAATTCTGAAAAAACAGTTTTATTTGAAGCTTCAGGTCATTCATTAGTCTTAATAAATGGATTACCTCACGAAGGTGATCATTACGATTTTGGATGGAGTTTAATTCCTTTAAAACTAAAAAAAGGAACCAATGTTTTTGTGTTAAAAGTTGGACGTTTTCCACGTATTAGAGCGCGTTTAATTGAACCTCAAAAACCAGTACAGTTTACTTCAAGAGACGTAACAATGCCAGATGTTTTAGTGGAAGAAACTAAAGATTATAAAGGTGCAATTAGAGTTATAAATGCATCGAGTAATTGGGTTAAAAACTATACTATTTCTTCTGAGTTGGATGGGAAAATTGTAAAATCCAATGTTCCTGCAATAGCACCAATGAGTGTTCGTAAAATCCCTTTTGCAATTGCTTCTGTTAAAAAGGAAACAACATTAGGAGATATAAATCTCTCTTTACAATTAAAAAATAGTAAGCAACAAATTGTTTCTAAACAAACAATTAAATTACAGGTAAAGTCAAAATACAAGCATCATAAAAAAACATTTATTAGTGGAATTGATGGAAGTGTTCAATACTATAGTGTTGCTCCTTCAACAGATAAAACGTCAGAGAATCAAGCATTGTTCTTTTCAGTGCACGGTGCTTCTGTAGAAGCTGTAAATCAAGCTAATGCTTACCAACAAAAAGATTGGGGAAATGTAGTTGCTCCAACCAACAGAAGACCATTTGGTTTTGCTTGGGAAGATTGGGGAAGATTAGATGCACTGGAAGTATTAGCTGATTCAAAAAAAATATTTAAGCCTAATCCTAAAAAAATCTATTTAACGGGTCATTCAATGGGAGGTCACGGAACCTGGTATTTAGGAGCTACATATCCAGATAAATTTGCGTCTATAGCACCTTGTGCTGGGTATCCAGATTTGTTGTTGTACCGCGATAGTTTTTTAAAGAAAACATTAGAATTACCTCAGGAAGAGTTGACAAAAAAAGGAATGACTCCTGAAGTTGTAATGCGATTGAAAACGCCTTATGTGCTGAATGAGGTTGAAAAATTAATGAAAAGAGCCGGAACGCCGAGTAGAACATTGAAATTAATACGTAATTATCTACATTATGGTGTGTACGTTTTACACGGTGAAAAAGACAATGTAGTGCCAACTTTTATTGCAAGAGATATGCGCGAGCGTTTGGGAACATTTCATAATGATTTTACCTATTATGAATATCCAGATGGAACACATTGGTACGGGAATCATAGTTTAGATTGGTATAGGATTTTTGATTTCTTTAAAGAACGAAAACTTAGAAATCCAAATAACATTAAAAACTTAGAGTTTTATACTGGTTCACCTGGAGTATCAGCAACATCTAATTTTATTACCATTCATCAGCAAAAAAAGCCATTTGAAGTAAGTTCATTTAATTTTTCTAAAGAAGATGGTTTCAAAATAAAGACTGAAAATGTTACTACACTAGAAGTTGATTTATCTAAATTAAGTGATACCATAACTACCATTACAATTAATGACAATAAATTTCAGGTTTCGGATAAATCTAAAGTGTTTTTAAAAGAAATAAAAGGACAATGGAAAGTTTCAAAAGCACCTTTATTAAAAGAAAAAGGCCCTCATAGAAATGGAGGTTTTAAAGATGCTTTTAGACATAATATGGTATTTGTTTATGCAACAAAAGGATCTAAAGCTGAAAATGAATGGTACTATAATAAGGCGAGATTTGATGCTGAAACTTTTTGGTATAGAGCAAATGGAACTATTGAAATTGTAAAGGATGTTAATTTTAATCCTGAAAAATATACGGATAGAAATGTAATACTTTATGGAAATAAGGATAACAATTCAGCTTGGAAAAAACTATTAAAATATAGTCCTATTCAAGTTTCAAATGGATTGGTACAGCTTGGAAATAAAAAACTAAACGGGACTCAGTGGGGTTTGTATTTTACTGTTCCAAGAAACGATAGTGATATTGCATCTATTGGAGTTGTAACTGCTTCTGGATCAAATGGAATGAAAGCTGCATATATGAATCATTATTTGGTGAATGGGACTACTTTTCCAGATGTATTGTTGTTTGATGATACTGTGTTAACTGATGGTGATTCTAAAGTAAAATGTGCAGGGTTCTTCGGAAACGATTGGTCTATTGAAAAAGGAGATTTTAAATGGAATTAAAAATTTGATTTTTTGTTAATTGATGATGGGAAGAGATGTTTTTGTAAAAGAAAACGTCTCTTTTTTTATCTCATAAATTAAATTGTTTTTTTTCGGTAAACAGCAGTAACTTTGCCTAGCTAATAATTAAACTTTACACATTGGATTCAAAACTGTATTTAGTACCTACACCTATTGGAAATTTAGAAGATATGACTTTTAGAGCCGTACGAGTTTTAAAAGAAGTAGATTTAATTTTGGCGGAAGACACTAGAACTAGTGGAAAGCTGTTAAAGCATTTCGAAATATCAACTCATATGCACAGTCATCATATGCATAACGAGCATAAAACGGTTGCTAATATTGTTCAACGAATTCAAAATGGGGAATCTATTGCGTTAATTTCTGATGCTGGTACACCTGCAATTTCTGATCCTGGATTTTTATTAACACGTGCTTGTATAGAAAATAATGTTGAAATTGAATGTTTACCTGGCGCAACAGCTTTTGTTCCTGCATTGGTAAATAGCGGCTTACCTAATGATAAATTTGTTTTTGAAGGGTTTTTACCAGTAAAAAAAGGACGTCAAACACGATTAACTTTTTTAGCTGAAGAAACTAGAACGATTATTTTTTATGAATCGCCTCATAAATTATTAAAAACATTGACTCATTTTGCAGAATATTTTGGTGAAGATCGCCTGATTTCTGTTTCACGTGAACTTACAAAACTGTACGAAGAAACAATTAGAGGAACAGTTTCTGAACTTATTGAGCATTTTACTACGAAAGCACCCAAAGGCGAATTTGTTATTGTTGTATCGGGTAAAAAATAATTATAAATTTTTATAATCCGTAATTTCTTCTATTAGACCAGCTTGTTCTTTTTGTGTTATGGAAATTAATAAATCTTCCTTTGTGTTTTAATTGATCGTTTTCCGTTGTGCTTAAATAATCGATAATGTTGTCTAAAGTTTTCATAAGAAATAGTTTAATTGGTTAATGATGGTACAAATATATATTGAAATATAGTACTATGCAAAACAAAGTACTATATTGTGAAATATTTAACACATTTATAAAACGTAAATATCTAATAAATAAATAGTTATGAAAAAATATAATTTCAATTCTAATATTGAAATTTTGAGTAAATTGCTTAAAAACTATATTTTTAGACCTATTTTAGCTCTTTTACTTCTATAGTTAGGTTGGTTATTTATTAACTACAATAAGTTATCTTTGTCGTTTATTTTACCTATGAATAGTTTAATTAGTCAAATTGAAGCGCTACAAAAAATTTCTCAAGAACTGAATCCTTCTATTGAAGAAAGAGAACTTATAAATACACAAATTCAAGAGTTTGTCAATAATTTTTTAAAAAACATTGAGTCGTACCCAGCATATGTTCAAGGGAATCCGAATATTGAAAAGTTATCAATTCAAAAAAACAAAAAAGATTTAACGGAATTATTGTCTGATTTTAATACGGAAGTTGTGTTAAAAGGTATCAAGCCAGCTTCAGGAAAACATTTAGGATATGTTCCTGGTGGTGGAATTTACACAGCTGCAATTGGTGATTTTTTAGCAAGTGTTACCAATGAATATGCAGGAATGTATTACGCTTCACCAGGTGCTGTAACTATTGAAAATGAGTTGCTAAATTGGATGAAATCTATTTTTGGTTTTCCAAAAAATGCCGTTGGAAATTTAACTTCTGGAGGTTCTATTGCCAATTTAATTGCGTTAACAGCAGCCAGGGATAAACACCAAATTAAAAATGAAAAAATAGCCAAAAGTGTTTTGTATTTAAGTCCGCAAGCACACCATTGCATTCATAAAGCACTTCGAATTATTGGACTGGAAGATATTAAAATTAGCATTTTAGAATTAGATGAATTGTCTAAAATTGATACGCTTAAATTAGAAGAAAAAATTAAAAATGATATACAAAAAGGGTTAAATCCATTTATGGTAATTGCTACCGCAGGAACTACAGATACTGGTGCAATTGATCCATTAGTAGCAATTGCGAAAATTGCAAAAAGCAATAATTTATGGTATCATATTGATGGTGCGTATGGTGGTTTTTTTATTTTGTCAGAAAAAAGAAAACATCTTTTTAAAGGAATTGAATTAGCTGATTCGTTAGTTATTGATCCACATAAAGGGTTATTTTTACCCTACGGAATTGGTGCTGTTTTAATAAAAGATAAAGAAGCGGTTTTTCATTCACATCATTATACGGCAGATTACATGCAAGATGCTATTTCAGCAGATTTACAAATAAATCCTTCTGATGTTTCACCAGAATTAACAAAACATTTTAGAGGGTTAAGAATGTGGTTGCCATTACAAATTCACGGATTAGAACCTTTTAAAGCAAGTTTTGATGAAAAAATATTGCTTACCAAATACTTCAGAAGTAAATTAATCGAAATAGGTTTTGAATTAGGACCTCAACCCGATTTAACGATTAGTTATTTTTGGTATCCTTCAAAAGAAATTGATGAGAATATTTTTAATGAAAAATTGGTAGAATTTATACATAAAAATGGTGATGTATTTTTAAGTACTACCAAAATAAAAGGAAAGTTTGTAATACGAATGGCTATACTTTCTATTAGAACCAAAAAAGCAACTATTGATACAGCTATTGAAATGATTCAAAAATGTTTAGACCAAACTAAAAAAGTGTTTTCAATGTCTAAAATAAATTGATAAATACTATTCTTCAATGTCGAATAAATACTCAACGGTTACTTTAAAAAAATGCGCCATTTTTATCGCTAACGTAACCGATGGATTGAATTTGTTCTTTTCAATGGCGTGAATTGTTTGCCTTGAAACTCCTAATTCTTCAGCCAATTGTGCTTGTGTTAAATCGTGCCTTGCGCGTTCAACTTTTACTAAGTTTTTCATTAATCCAATCTTTTTTTAATGAAGAATGTAACAAGATAGAACATCATAAAAATAGAAATAAAATAATCCAATGTTAGTTTTATATCCGCAGATATTGCATAAAGTAATATTGAAATTAGCAATCCAACAATTGCTGTAAGTTGAAATGATTCTAATCTTAACATGTTTATGTAATCATCCTCAATCTTTTCTTTTGATAGCATATAAATTAGCATTCCAAATATTCCTAAAACTTCAAAAAAGTGAATGAAATTTTCTCCGAAATAGTCTGAAAATCTAATTGATTCAACAGCGGATTCATATGGGATTCCATTGAAACCGGACATAAAACCTTCAATAAAATTTACATATAGTAATCAAAAGTAGATAAAATATAAATGTTTCTTATTTCAAGTTAAAAGAAAAGCCGAAGATGTCTGTCTTCGGCTTTTTTGTGTAATTAAATTTAAAAATGCACTTTAATTTTTTTTCAATAATAGTTCTGCAACCAATTCAGATGATGCAGGGTTTTGACCTGTAATTAATAAACCATCTTCTAAAGCGTAAGGAGCCCAATCTGGTCCTTTAGAATAAGTTCCACCGTTTTCTTGCAACATTTCTTCAACTAAAAAAGGAACAACATTGGTTAACTGTACAGCTTCTTCTTCTGTATTGCTAAATCCAGTTACTTTTTTGCCATTTACAATGGATGTTCCATCTGCTTTTTTAGGATGTTTTAAAGCTGCTGGTGCGTGACAAACAAAAGCTACAGGTTTGTTAGCATTGTAAAAGTTTTCAATTAAAGCAATTGAAGTTTTATCTTCTGCTAAATCCCATAACGGTCCGTGTCCACCTGGATAAAAAACAGCATCATAATCTTCTGCATTTACTGTTTCTAATTTTACAGTATTTTTTATCAGCTCTTTTGTTACAGCATCGTTGTTGTATCTTTCTGTTGCAGGTGTTGAAAAGTCTGCTAATTCACTTTTTGGGTCAATTGGTGGTTGCCCTCCTTTTGGAGATGCGATAGTTACTTTTACTCCTTTATCTGCTAAAAAATAATAAGGACTTGTAAATTCTTCAATCCAAAAACCAGTTTTTTCTCCAGTTTTACCTAAATCTTCGTGACTTGTTAATACAAATAATATATTCATTTTATGTTTTTTTATTGTTAGTAATTTTATTTTTTTAATAACTTAATTCTACAATTTTTTCAACCATAGCAAGCGTTACTTTTCCTTTTTCACCAATACCTTTCCAGCCTCTTTCTTCAAAACGTTTTGAAATAATTTCGGCTGTTCCTTTATAATCTTCAGTATAGTCAGATAATTTAGTGTCAATACCTAATGAATGGAAAAAAGCAGTTGTTTTTTTGATGCCAGCCAACGCTTTTTCTTCTAAACTTCCTTCAGAAATACCCCAAACACGTTCTGCGTATTGCGCTAATTTTCCTTTTTTGTCTTCTAAGTTAAGTGTGTAATGATTTTCAGTAATAATTGCTAACGTTCTTGCGTGATCTATACCAAATAAAGCCGTTAATTCGTGCCCAATCATATGAATCGCCCAATCGCTAGGAACTCCTTGTTGAATTAATCCGTTTAAAGCCATCGTACAACTCCACATAAAGTTTGAAGCCGCTTTATAATCAAATTCATCTTTTAACATTGTTGGAGCAATTTCAACCAAAGTTTGCAAGATACTTTCAGCAAAACGATCTTGTAATTTAGCATCAACCGAATAGGTCATATACTGTTCTAAAACATGTGTAAAAGCATCTGCCAATCCGTTTGCAATTTGACGTTGAGGTATCGATTTTACTACTTGTGGATCTAATATTGAAAATAATGGAAATAATCCTGGTCCACTCATTGCAAATTTCTCTTTGGTTTCAGCTCTTGTAATTACAGCTCCAGAGTTCATTTCTGAACCTGTTGCAGGTAACGTTAAAACGGTTCCAAAAGGCATTCCTTCAAGAGATCGTATGTTTTTTGAAAGAATATCCCAAGGTTCATCGCCTTCATATAAAGCGGCAGCAGATAAAAATTTAGTTCCATCAATAACAGAACCTCCACCAACAGCTAGTAAAAAGGTGATGTCTTCAGCTTTAATAATATCTAAAGCTTCTAATAAAACATCATATTCTGGGTTTGCAGGGATTCCACCAAATTCAATGACTTCAAAATTTGAAAGTGCTTTTGAAACTTGTTCGTAAACTCCATTTTTTTTGACACTTCCACCTCCAAAAAGCATCAATATTTTGGCGTTTTCTGGAATTTCATTCGCAATATTTTCTATTTGTCCTTTTCCGAACAAAATTTTTGTCGGGTTTTTATATTGAAAATTATTCATACTATTAAATTTTAATGTGTTATTTATATTTTAACCAGCATTTTACCGCTGTTTTTACCTTCAAAAAGGTCTAAAAAGGCTTGAGGAATTGTATCAAATCCTTCAGCAATAGTTTCTGTGTATGTTAGTTTTCCTTCAGATAGCCATTGTGATAATTGTTCAATTGCTTCAGGATATTTTTCAGCATAATTAAAAACAATAAAACCTTGCATTAAAGCACTGTTTTTTATTAAAAAAGGTTGCACACTTACGCTTTTTGGTAATTCGATATTATTGTATACTGATATAGCTCCGCAAATAATAATTCGTGCAAATTGGTTGATATTAAATAAAACAGCATCAGAAATTGGACCTCCAACGTTATCAAAATAAATATCTACACCATTTGGTGCTGCTTCTTTAATAGCTGCAGCCATATTTTTGGTGGTATTGTAATTAATAGCCTCATCAAAACCAAGAGATGATTTTAACATAGTAACTTTATCATCTGTTCCTGCAATACCAATAACTTTACATCCAAATAATTTAGCAATTTGACCAACAATACTACCCACTGCTCCAGCAGCGCCAGAAACAACAATTGTTTCACCTTTTTTAGGTTTTCCAATTTCTGTTAACCCTAAATATGCCGTTAAACCAGTCATTCCTAAAACTCCTAAGTACGCTGAAAGTGGTGCTTTTGAAGCATCTACTTTTAATAATCCTTCTCCATTAGATTTTTGAAACTCTTTCCAAGCTAACATTCCACTTACAAAATCTCCTTTTTTAAATGCATTATTTTTAGAGTCTATTACTTCAGCAACAATACCCGAAATAATTGGTTTGTGTAATTCAAATGAAGGTACGTATGATTTTGCATCGCTCATTCTTCCTCTTAAATATGGATCTACGGATACATACGTTGTTTTTAAAAGTAGTTCTCCTGCGTTTATATTTTCTACTTCATTTGAAACAAATTTAAAATCTGATAATTGAGGTTTCTCAACCGGTCTTTTCTCTAATAAAATTGTTTTATTCATAATAGTTTTGTTAGATATTTTTAAATTTATTCAATTACAGTTACTAAATCTTCAGTGCTTTTTCTAACTTTAGTCAAGTTTACCAACCAGTCTTTATCTGCATCTTTATAACCAATTGGCAACATTACAGCACTACGTAAACCTTTTTCACGTAATCCTAATATTTTATCAACTTCAGCAGGGTCAAAACCTTCCAAAGGTGTTGTGTCTACTCCTTCATAAGCCGCAGCAATAATAGCAGCACTAAAAGAAATGTATGCTTGTTTTGCTGCGTGATTAAAGTTTTCTTCAGCGTCTTTTTGTGGGTAAGAACCTAATAACATTTGGCGGTATGCTTCCCAACCTTCGTTTTTAAAACCACGAACTTCGTTAGTTAAGTCAAACATTTTGTTTATTCTTTCTTCAGTATAGGTATCCCAAGCGGCAAAAACTAATAAGTGAGAACAATCTGTAATTACTGATTGGTTCCAAACTACAGGTTTAATAGCTTCTTTAATTGCTTTATTTTTTATTACAATTATCTCAAAAGGTTGTAAACCACTTGAAGTTGGAGCTAATCTTGCAGCTTCAATAATGTTGTCAATTTTTTCTTCTGAAACCTTTTCTCCGTTCATTGCTTTTGCAGCGTATCTCCAATTTAATTTATCTAATAATTCCATATTTTTTTTGATTTTTTAGTTATACTTTTTTGAAATTTTTGTTATTTTATCTGATGTAATTATTTGAGCCGTTGATGTTGAATTTGCCAAATTTATCATGGCTACGGCAATATCATCAGCTTCTGTAATACTATATTTTTTTAGCTTTCCGAAGAATAAAGGTTGAAATAATTTGAAAAGAACCAAGCCAATTTTTTCTCCAACTCTAGTTTCCTTTCTGTTGCCACCAATAATTGAAGGTTGTAAAATATAAGTGTTTTCTATTTTTTTAGAAAGCACAGCTTGTTCCATTTCACCTTTAGTTTTATTATAAAAAATACTGCTTTTGGCATTTGCACCAAGAGCGGAAACCACCAAAAATGTACATATATTATTTTTTTTTGCTAATTGAGCTGCCGCTTCCGGAATACCAACATCAATAGCTTTATAAATTATTCTATCAGGTGTTTTTTTGATAGTTGTACCTATACAAAAAAACACTTCATCGGCTTTAAAATGATCTTTAAAACTTTCTAATTCTAAAATGTCTCCAATAAATTGTTCAACTTTATTAGGCAATCCTTCAATTTTTTTACGAGAAAATAATTTGATGGTACTATAACGATTATCTTTCAATAACTTTTTTAAAAGTATTGAACCTGTTAAACCAGAAGCTCCTATTATAATTGCAGTTTTTTCCATCACTTATATTTTTATACTATCCCAAGCAACTTGAAAAGCTTCATTCAATTTATCATTAGTTAACTCACAACTATTTTTGTACTGTGTATTTGTTAAAAATGCCAACGGATAAATGGTAAAAGCATACAAAATATAAGGTGAAACAGGTTTTATAATACCTTCTTGTTTTCCTCTTTCCCATAAATCAAGTAATGGTTGTAAATGCTTTAAGCCTTCGCGTTTAATTTCTTCATCAATAATAGGAGTATTATCGCATTGTGATAAAAAATTTGACTCTTCTTCTTGGTTTAATTTAAAATTTGCAATGTTATACCAAACTTGTTTAAAACTTTCTTTAACACATTGTTCTTCATTATAATTTTTAAAAGCAAATGCGCTAAATGTTCTTTTCATTTCTAAATACAACTGATTTATTAAATCTTGTTTATTTTCAAAATAAATGTAAATAGTTGCTGGAGACATTTCAGCCATTTTCGCAATTTTAGACATTGGTGCATCATGAAAACCTTGATTATTCACCAAATGAAGTGTCGCTTTTAATAAAGCTGTTCGCTTTTTATTACATTTTTGTCTAATTGCCATAATTATACAGTTTGTTTATTTTGAGAAATTGATTTTTTTATTTTCCATACTATAAAAATTAGTAAAAACTGAATTGGTAGTCTTATTAATGCTGCTTGTTTACTACCAATAGCTGGCGTTTCAGAAAATACATCCCAAATATGAATTGGTAAAAAAAGGATCAATAAAATTAATATTCCAATAGCTCCAAAATTTGAATGTTTTTTTATGAATAACAATAACCCTACTAAAATTTCAATAGCGCCCGAAACATATATTATTGATGTTTTTAATGGTAAAAATGCAGGTACAAATGGCATAAAAAAATCAGGCTTCATAAAATGTTGTACTCCTGCATATATCATAAATAATGCAATTACAATTTTTAAAAAATTCCAAATCCTTAAAGAGTTTCTTTTCATAAATACTGTTTTGAGGGAGCAAATATAGATAAATATATTTACAAAACGAACGTTCATTCTTTTTGTAAATATAAAATTATGTTAAAACTTAAAATGTAGTACTTTTGAGTTTTATAAAATTATGACAAAATCATATAAGCAACAAGGTTCACTTCACCCTAAAAATAGACATCAACAAGATTATAATTTTGAAGAGTTATGTGAAGTTTACCCAGAGTTAATACAATTTGTATTTGTTAACAAATACAGAACAGAAACGATAGATTTTGCAAATCCAGAAGCGGTAAAAGCAATAAATACAGCATTATTATTTAAGTATTACAATATTATCTTTTGGGATTTTCCTGATGATAATTTATGTCCGCCAATTCCTGGTAGAGTAGATTATATTCATCATTTGGCAGATGTGTTAAAATTGGCTGAAATAGCAGAACCAATCTCAATTTTAGATGTAGGAACCGGTGCAAATTGTATTTATCCATTATTGGGTAATGCTGAATATAATTGGCAATTTGTTGGAACTGATATTGATAAAAAATCGTTAGATAGAGCTGAAAAAATCATTAAAAAGAACAATCTAACGGAAGTTATCAAATTGAAACAACAAAAAGATTCAACACATATTTTTACAGGTATTTTAAATGAAACAGCTAAATTTTCAGCAACGATGTGTAATCCTCCTTTTTATAAATCTCAGGAAGATGCTATGCAAGCAAACGCTCGAAAATTAGAAGGTTTAGGAAATAGAAACGATTCAAAAACACGAAATTTTAGTGGAAAACAACAAGAATTATGGTATAAAGGAGGTGAAAAAGCATTTGTTCATACTTATTTATACGAAAGTTCTATGTTTAAAACGCAGTGTTTTTGGTACACAACATTAGTTTCAAAAAAAGAAAATGTGGAAAGTATGTATGTCTCTTTAAAAAAATTAGGAGCAACTGAAATTAAAACAATTCCTATGCATCAAGGAAATAAAGTGACACGTGTTGTTGCTTGGACATTTTTAAGCAAAGCAGCTCAAAAAGCTTGGAATAAATAAGTAAAATAATAGCATCACTTTTCGTCATGCTTAGCATATTATTAGGACAGTAAAAGCTAGTTTAAGATTGCATTTGGTTTAATACCAACGTTTTTTATTCTTTTTAGAAGCAGCAGATTTTCGCCCTTTTTTAATGTTGCTACCCTTTTTTATATATACCTCAGGTTTCGCATTTGGGTCTAACGGATAAGGATGTTCAGTTTCTACAGGAATAGAATTAGCTATTAAAACTTCAATAGTTTTTATATATAATTTTTCATCAGCAGCACAGAATGAAAAGGAGTTTCCGGTTAAGCCAGCTCTACCAGTTCTACCAATTCTATGAATATAAGTTTCAGGAACATTTGGAATATCAAAATTAATAACAGCATCTAAATTATTGATATCAATTCCACGAGATGCAACATCTGTAGCTATTAAAATATTAATTTGTTTATTTTTAAATTTATTGAGTGCATCTTCTCTGTCACTTTGGGTTTTATCTCCGTGAATACTATCTACTTTGTAACCATTCTTTTTTAGCATTTTTTCAAGTTTTCCAACACCAAACTTGGTGCGTCTAAAAATAAGAATATCACCTTTTATGGTGTTTCGTAATAGGTGTAAACACAGTTCCATTTTTTTAGTTTTAGGAACGTAATATAATATTTGATTTACACTTTCAGCAGCTGAAGATTTAGGTGTTACATCAATAGTTACAGGGTTTTTTAGAATACTTTTTGCTAATTCAATTATTTTATTAGGCATTGTTGCCGAAAATAATAACACCTGTTTTTCTTTAGGACATAAACGCTCAATTTTTTTAACATCATCAATAAAACCCATATCAAGCATTAAATCGGCTTCATCTAACACTAAAGTTTCAATAAAATTTAAATTTAAGCAATCTTGCTTATGTAAATCTAACAATCTTCCAGGTGTAGCAATTAAAATATCAACTCCCTTTTTTAGTACGTCTTTTTGAGGTTCAATTGAAGTTCCTCCGAATAAAACGGTACTTTTTAAATTAGTAAATTTCGCGTACGATTTAAAGTTTTCTTCAATTTGAATGGCTAACTCACGAGTTGGACTTATTACCAAAGCTCTTATTTTTTTAGCTTTTTTACCAGCATCTTGTTTATCAATAAGTAATTGTAAAATTGGCAATGCAAAAGCAGCAGTTTTTCCTGTTCCAGTTTGAGCTGAAGCAATTATATCTTTTTTTTCTAATACCAAAGGAATGGTTTGCTCTTGAATTGGTGTAGCTAATTCGTATTTCTTTTCTGAAATTGCTCTTAGAATAGGTTTTATAAGCTTTAAGTCTTTAAATTGCATAGATTCTGTGTGAAAAATATTTATGCAAAGATACTGTAATAGTTGACTAATTATTTTTTTAATTCTGCTGCAATAACATCAACCATTTTGTTGAATTCTTTTTCGTTATATAAGCGCGTTAAATAAATGATTTTCCCATTCTTATCAAGTACAATATTTCTAGTTACTCCAGCATTTTTTATAGTAAAACTTTCAAATAATAAACCATCTACATCAATGGCAACCGGGTAAGTAATTTCTGTTTGTTGTATGAATTTTTTAATTTTATCAGGAGTTTCTTTTAAGTCAACAGCTATTAATATAAAATCTTCATTTTTAAACTGTTGCCAAACTTTTTTTTCTAAATGGGGCATTTCTTTTCTACATACACCGCACCACGAGGCAGTAAATTGTAAAACAGCTACTTTTCCTTTTAAAGTTTCATTTGTAATTGGAGTTCCATCCAGTAATTTTAATGAAATATTTGGGGGAAATCACCAATATTTACTTTATAACCTCTATTTTCATTTTCTTGAGAATAAAAAAATTGAAATGCAATTATTGTTAAAACTAAAAATATTTTTTTCATTTATTTATAATGATTTTCATCAAATATATTCTTTTAATTTTGAATACAAATTTTTCACTTTAGTTCTTGCCCACGATGTTTTTTGTAATAATTCAAGGCGAAATTTTGACAAAGATTTATTTATTTATTAGTGCATTTTAGGTTGCAATAATGTAATTAATTTTAATTAAATTTATGCAGTTTTAATTTTAAAAATTTAGTATGCATAAAATGAACAACAGCAATTGGATGATAGCTTCAATTCTTACCATTTTATTTATGGTATCATCAACACAAACTTTTGCACAACGAAAAAAAAATAAATCAGATGACTCAAAAAAGTTTGAGTTAACTGAAAACATGTTAAAAATGTTAAGTTTTAGAAGTGTTGGTCCGGCAGCTTATTCTGGTCGTATTTCTGATTTAGCAATAAATCCAGATAATTTTTCTGAATATTATGTTGGAGTCGCATCAGGAGGTTTATGGAAAACAGTAAATCATGGAACCACTTTTGATCCAATTTTTGATAAGCAAGATGTGTATTCAATAGGTTGTTTAGCTATGGATCCAAATAATTCTAATGTGCTTTGGGTTGGAACTGGTGAAAATAATACGCAACGTAATTTGGCTTATGGAGATGGAGTTTACAAAACTACCGATGGAGGAAAATCGTTTACCAATATGGGTTTAAAAACAAGTTCACAAATTGGTAAAATAATGATAGATCCACGAAACAGCAATGTTGTTTATGTTGCTGCTCAAGGACAAGCTTGGGGACCTGGAGGTGAACGTGGATTGTACAAAACTATTGATGGTGGAAAAACTTGGAAACGAGTTCTTGAAATTGGAGAATACACAGGAGTTTCTGATATGGAAATGGATCCAAGAAATCCTGATATTTTATATGCCGCTTCACACCAAAGAGAACGAAGAGTGTATTCTAAAATTAATGGAGGCCCTGAATCTGCAATTTATAAATCGGTTGATGCGGGAGCAACTTGGACGAAATTAAAAAAAGGATTGCCAAAAGGAGATGTTGGTAGAATAGGATTGGCTTTATCACCTGCTAACCCAGATATGATTTATGCAGTAATTGAATTACCTGAAAATAAAAGCGGATTTTATAGATCAAGTGATTTAGGTGAAAGTTGGGAAAAACGAAGCGATAAAGGGGCTTCAAGCCCTCAATATTATAATGAAGTATATGCAGATCCTATCAATCCTAATATAGTAATTTTAATGGATACGCGTGCTGGAAGATCAAATGATGGAGGGAGAACTTGGGAAAATATAGAAGGGAATAATAAACACGTTGATAATCATGCATTATGGATTAATCCAAATGATACAAATCATTACCTTATGGGAAGTGATGGTGGTTTATATGAATCATATGACAGTGCTAAAACGTGGCAATTTATGAGTAATCTACCTATCACACAATATTATCATGCACGAGTTGATAATGATTATCCATTTTATAATATTTACGGTGGAGCTCAAGATAATGGTTCTTGGTTTGGTCCATCTCAAACTCACAGGCGTTCTTTGGTGAATGCAGATTGGACGTACACTATAGGTGGTGATGGTTATTTATCTACTCCTGATCCGAATAATCAAAATATATCATATCACGAATCACAATATTGTGGAATTAGAAGATACGATGAATCAACAGGAAATAGTATTTCAATAAAACCTCAACCTACTATTGAAGAAAAATATCGTTGGAATTGGAATACCCCATATTTTTTAAGTTCATTTAATTCTAAAACGCTCTATATAGCCGGAAATTACGTATTGAAAAGTACAGATATGGGTGGGTCTTGGAAAAAAATAAGTGATGATTTAACACGGCAAATAGATCAGAATAGTTTACCAATGATGGGGAAAATGTGGAACCCTGAAGCGGTAGCGAAAAATTTATCAACTTCAAAATTTGGAAATATTTTTGCACTAGCTGAATCTCCTTTAAAACAAGGAATGTTATATGCAGGAACAGATGATGGCTTGATATGGATTACTGAAAATGATGGTGAAAATTGGGCGAAATATGATAAATTTCCTGGAGTTCCAGAAATGACTTTTGTAAATTATGTATTGCCTTCTCAACATGAAGAAAGTACAGTGTATGCTTGTTTTGATGGTAGAAAAAATAGTAGCGATTTTACTCCTTACTTAATAAAAAGTACTGATAAAGGTAAAACGTGGACTTCAATTGCTTCAAATTTACCTAAAGGAACAGTTTATGTAATTCAAGAAGATTTTAAAAATCCTAATATTTTATTTATTGGTACAGAATGGGGAGTTTGGACAACTATTGATGGTGGAAAAAAATGGGTGCAACTTAAAAATGGAATTCCACCAATTCAAGTGAAAGATTTGACAATTCAAGAGCGAGAAAACGATTTGGTAATAGCAACATTTGGACGTGGATTTTATGTGTTAGATAATTATTCAGCTTTACGAGAAATAAGTGAAGAATTGAATAATAAAGAAGCGCATGTTTTTGAAATTAATGATGCATTGTTATATTTTCCTTCAAGTAATTTAAATTATCAAGGTGATGTTAATTTTAGAACGCCAAACCCTAAACCTTCTGCTAAATTTGAATATTATGTTAAAACTGGGCATGAAACTTTAAAAGAAAAAAGAAAAAAGGCTCAAAAAGCAGCAGAGAAATCGGGTAAATTTAGCTATCCAACCGAAGAAGAATTATTAGCTGAAAGTGAAGAATCTAAACCAACATTAGTGTTTACTATTTATGATGCTTCTGGGAATATTATGCGTAAATTAAGTGCGCCTCTTAAAAGCGGATACAACAGTATAAGTTGGGATTTATCTTATTTAACTAATCGTGGAGCAAAAGTTCCTACAGGAGATTATAAATTGGCAATTGATAAAAATATTGATGGAAAATTCACAAGAATTATTGAAGGAAAGTCGTTTAAAGTAATCTCAATTCCTAATGCACTTGGAACACCAAATTATACAAGTAATTTTAATTTTCAGAAAAATGTTATTGGATTAAATGGAAAAGTAACTTCAGCAAGAGGTAAAATTAAAGATATGAATACTCGTGTTGAAAATATGAAAAAGATACTTGCAAATACGCCAGTTGAAGCAAGTGTCTTAGTTGATAAAATGGATGCTTTACAAAAGGAAATTGACAAGGTTACAAAAGTAATTATTGGCGGATTTGGAGCTAAAAATACGGTTTTAAGTAGAATTAGATTTGCACTTTATACAACTTCTTCTGCACAAGTTGATATTACTGGAGCTCAAAAAGAACAGTTTAAACTTGCTGAAGATGCATTTAAAAATGAAGAAGGAGCTTTAAATAGTTTATTTAATGTAAAACTTCCTGCATTAGAAAAAGAATTTGAACAAGAGGGTGGAATTTTATTCAATAATCCACCTACTCGTAGAAATTATGAAGAGTAGTTAAAATAAAAAGGCAACCAAATTGGTTGCCTTTTTATTTACTTTTGAATAGATTTTAAATATAAATTTTCCACTTTTGTTCTTGCCCAAGGTGTTTTTCGTAAAAATTTAAGACAAGATTTTATGGTAGGATTACTTTTAAAACAATTTATTTTAATTGTTAAACTTAATTCTTCCCAACCATAAGCTGCTATTAAATATTGTAAAATCTCAGCCAATTTCACTCCGTGAAGAGGATTATTAGGTTGCTCTTTGTCTGTATTTTTTGAAATCATATAGATGGCTAAAATAAGATAATATTTAGAGCTTAAGTTTTAAATAACTAGAAATTATTTTTTATTACCTTTAACAAATATGATAAAAGACATAAAATTAGCAGTACTTATTGATGGTGATAACATTCCTTCAAAATATGTAAAGGAAATGATGGAGGAAATTGCAAAATATGGAACACCAACCATAAAACGTATTTATGGAGATTGGACCAAACCTCAATTATCTAAATGGAAAAATATTTTGCTTGAAAATGCCATAACACCAATACAGCAATATGCTTATACTGTTGGTAAAAATGCCACAGATTCAGCAATGATTATTGATGCGATGGACATTTTATATTCAGAAAAAGTAAATGGTTTTTGCTTAGTTTCATCAGATAGTGATTTTACAAAACTTGCTACACGACTTAGAGAAGAAGGCTTAGTAGTGTATGGTATTGGTGAAAAGAAAACTCCAAACCCTTTTATTGTTGCTTGTGATAAATTTATTTATTTAGAAATTTTAGAAACTGAAGACGATACTTCAACAGGAAAAGAAAAACCTAAAAAAGCCAATATTGATAAAATTACTCCTAAAGTGATTAAATTTCTAAGAAACTCCGTTGATGATGCAGCCGATGATGACGGTTGGGCTTTTATGGGTGATGTGGGTTCGCTTATTTTGAAAAAACAACCCAACTTTGATGCACGTAATTTTGGATTTCAAAAGTTAACGCCGCTATTCAAATCATTAAATCAGTTTGAAATTGAGCAAAGAGAAAAAACAAGTGGTCGTTTTAAATTAATTTATGTCCGAAATAAATAATACACTTTAAATTTAGCGCTACATTTTTTTAACCAAAACTTATACTATTTTCAATGAACGACTACGGATTTTTATCAATTCTTCCACCAATTATTGCCATTATTTTCGCATTAAGAACAAAACAAGTTTACATTGCTTTATTTTTTGGAATTTGGTTTTCTTGGATAATTATGAACGATTGGAATTTCTTAACTGGAACTTTAGCTGCTATTGAAGGAATGGTAAATGTTTTTAAATCTGAAGGAAATACTAGAACAATTATGTTTAGTGCTTTAGTTGGGGCATTACTTCTTTTTATTCAATATTCTAGAGGTGTTGAAGGATTTGTAAATAAATTAAATATATTGATTGCTTATTTTGAAAAAAAGAAAACCGGATATAGCAGGGTTATTATTCAGTTATTAGCAATGTTTACAGGAATTATTTTATTTGTTGAAACAAGTATTAGTTCACTAACAGTTGGAACTTTATACCGACCTATTTTTGATAAATTAAAAATACCAAGAGAAAAATTAGCATACATTGCTGATTCCAGCTCTGCACCAACTTCAATTCTTATTCCATTTAATGCTTGGGGAGCATTTATTATGGGCTTATTACTTACTCAAGGTATTGAGCATCCTTTTGCGACTTTAATATCTTCTATTAAATATAATTTTTATCCAATTATAGCTTTAATTATTTTAGGTATTGTAATAGTTTTTAAAAAAGATATTGGTCCAATGGCGAAAGCCGAAAAGCGAACAAAAGAAACGGGAGAATTAATGAATGCAGGTTCAAAACCTATGATTTCTGATACCGTTACATCGTATCCACCGAAAGAAGGAATTAAAGCGAAAGCCTATAACATGGTCATTCCTTTAGTGACTATGGTTTTAATGATGCCAATTAATTTAGCATACACAGGATGGAGCAATGTTGAAACATATAGTTCTTTTGGAAATCATTTTTCTCAAGCAATAGGTAAAGGTTCAGGCTCTTCGTCTGTTTTATATGCAGTGCTTACAGCTATTTTGGTTGCAATGATATTATACCGTTCACAAGGAATAATGAAAACGAAAGAAATGGTAGATTTAACACTAAAAGGAATCAGCGAATTAATGCCATTAGCATTATTGATGATGTTAGCATTTGCTATTGGCGAAGCTTGTAACCAATTAGGAACGGGGCAGTATATTGCGAATATTTCTAAAGATTGGCTTTCTCCAGAATTTTTACCAGCAGTTGTTTTTGTAATAAGTTCTTTTATTGCTTTTTCCACGGGTACTTCTTGGGGTACATTTGCAATTATGCTAGCAATTTCTTTACCAATGGCTACAATTCAAGGGGCAGATACCACTTTAGTTATTGCAGCAACATTGGGTGGAGGTGTTTTTGGGGATCATTGTTCACCTATTTCCGATACTTCGATAATATCTTCTATGGCATCAGCAAGTGACCATATAGACCATGTAAAAACACAATTACCTTATGCGTTAATAGGTGGTTTAATAACTACAATACTGTACGTTATTATGGGATTTTTAGTTTAGGGAGAGAATTAATTACGTTTTTTAGAATAAGGTCTCCATTTCTTTTTCTTATTAGTGTTTTCACTTTCTTTTGGTTCGTTTTCTGAACGACGCTTTAATTTTTTCTTTTGATTTTTTGAAGGACCTTTAGGAATTGGAGCATCTTCAATGCCATCATCAATAAATGGATGTTCTGAAATAACAGGAATTTGTTGATTAATTAATTTCTGAATATCTTTTAAATAGGCTTTTTCTTCAGCATTGCAAAAAGATAAGGCAATTCCGCTTGCTTTTGCTCTACCAGTTCTCCCAATTCTATGAACGTAGGTTTCAGAAATATTAGGTAAATCAAAATTTATGACCAATGATAATTCTTCAACATCTATTCCTCTAGCAGCAATATCTGTTGCAATTAAGACATTTAATTCACCTTTTTTAAAGTTCCCTAATGCACGTTGTCTTGCTCCCTGAGATTTATTTCCGTGAATAGCAGCAGATTTTATATTGGCTTTTGTTAAAACGCGAACAATTTTATCTGCTCCATGCTTTGTTCTTGAAAAAACAAGCACAGAAGAGTCTGGGTTGTTTTCTAAAATATGAATTAGTAATTTAGGTTTGTTAGGCTTGCTTACAAAATAAATAGCTTGTTCAACTTTTTCGGCAGTAGCTTGTTTTGGTTTTATAGTTACTTTTTGTGGATTTCCCAGAATTTTACCCGATAAATCTATAATAGCACTTGGCATGGTAGCTGAAAAGAAAAGCGATTGTCTTTTTACAGGCAATTTGGAAATTATTTTTTTAATATCATGAACAAAACCCATATCTAACATTTGATCAGCTTCATCTAATACAAAGTATTTTACATCTTTTAGCGATATAAACCCTTGTGAAATTAAATCTAACAAACGCCCTGGAGTTGCCACCAATATATCGGTTCCTTGGCGTAAAGCATTGGTTTGTGCAATTTGTTTCACACCTCCAAAAACTACAGTGTTTTTTAGACCAGTATATTTCCCATAGGAAGTTATATTTTCTGAAATTTGTATCGCCAATTCTCTTGTTGGAGTAACTATAAGCGATCTAATTTTTCGTTTACCGACATAGTCGTTTTTACTATTGTAAAGATGTTGTAAAATTGGAATTGTAAAAGCAGCAGTTTTACCAGTTCCAGTTTGTGCACAACCTAATAAATCTTTTCTATCTAATAAAATAGGAATAGATTGTGCTTGAATTGGTGTTGGGTGTGTGTAACCTTCATCTTGTAACGCTTTCAAGATTGGTTCTATAATTCCTAAGTCTGTAAATTTCATGTATTTTAAATAAGTGCGCAAAGGTAAGTGAATTGTTTGGATATTTAGTTTAGGCAATAAAATCAAAGAAAACACAATATTTTAAGTACTATAAATAGTATTGATAGATTGCTTACTTTTGCGCCTTAAAAAAATAATTGATGACTTATAAGTTAATTTGTACAGATATTGATGGCACACTTTTAAATAAAGATCGAGAATTATCTAAAATTACTATTAGTGAAGTACAAAGAATTGCTCCAATACCATTTGTGCTTATTTCGTCTCGTATGCCAAAAGCAATGCGTCATTTACAACAGCAATTTAACAATACAACTACACCAATAATTGCTTATAATGGAGGTTTAGTATTAGAGAATGATACTATTTTACACTCTACAGTAATTAGTAATCTAGTTTTAGAAGCCATTATTAATTTATGTTCAAAAACATTGATTCATTTAAGTTTGTATTATGCTGACGAATGGTATGTTCCTTCACTAG
>Ga0075113_1000163_pt1 | contig 22018 bp, 17 predicted proteins | sample AntAceMetag02UKA_FD_69788 | JGI IMG/M metagenome (GOLD analysis project Ga0075113, IMG submission 69788) | Saline lake microbial communities from Ace Lake, Antarctica - Antarctic Ace Lake Metagenome 02UKA | ecosystem: Environmental > Aquatic > Non-marine Saline and Alkaline > Saline | place...
TACAACCTCAACATGACCATTTCGAGAAGCCCATTTTAATGCATAATCATTCATAGCATGCACATTAGCCCTAGCATTAAGTAAAATCTTTACAACTTCAGCATGACCATTTTCAGAAGCCCATCTTAAAGCATAATCATTATTAGTATGTACATCAGCCCTGTTTTTAATTGCTAATTTAACTCCCTTTATAAAACCTATTTCAGATGATTTAATTAATAAATCATCAGCACTTAAATTTTTAAGATTATCTAATATTTCATCATCAGATTTAGGTCTTAAAATATTTATACTTTCATTTACAAATTTTGCTTTCATTACCATTGATAAACATTAAATTGAATTCCTATACCAAAAACTATAGCTGGTTTATTATTTATAAAATCCCATCCTATATCCATAGATGGACCTATTCCTATTCCTTGAAACCAATGTTTTTTTCTAGAAAAATCAACATAAGTTCCTTCTAATAATTGAGCTTTAAATGCAGGATGTGATGTTTCAGCAAAAACTTTTAATTTTCCATCTATATATTTTTGCCCCCAAGTCATACTCATTTTAGAATCTCTACTAAGCATAATTGTTTTATTATGAGAAAGAGAAATCTTTTTAAATAATGATTTATCCCCTCTTAAACCAATTTGAGTTAACCCACTATAAATATCATAATTTAAAGAATCATAAATAAAAGGTAAAGCCCAATTAATATCCCATGTTGAATCATTTATTTGTATTGGTTTTCCATACTTAACTTTTAAACTATCTAATGATTTTTGTAAATCTATACTATCTTGTTTTAAATTAAAAACAATATTATTTAAAGTAACAACCTTTCCTTTTTCTTTAGATAATTGATTTGCTAATTGTTTATTATACTTTTTTAATTCTTTAGAATCTCCAATATATCCATCAATAGATACTTGCAGATCCCCATTTTTCATTGTTATAGTATGTAACGAATCATTTAATGCCGATATATTTTGTTGATCAATTATATCTTGTTGATGATTATTATTACAATTATTTATATAAAATAATGCAAAACCAATAAACATTGCATATATAAATATTTTGCTATTTAAAACTGTCCAAATTCCTTTTATTATTTTCATATTTTTATTTTATTTATTCGGTTCCATATAATTGACCAGATCTTATTACTGCATCATTAACATTAAATTCATCACTATAATCTGTTGTATTAGTCCATGGTCCTGAATTTGATGTTGCCCATTGACGTTGAGATATAACAGTATTACTATATTCCCATCCTGTTATATCATTCATACTAATTTTATATACCCCATCAGAAACATCCCATGTTGATATATTACTATTATTATATTTAGTTATAGTTGTATTTGTTCCGCCTGATATTGCAGTAGATGTACTAACATCAATTAATTCTACTGTTCCTCCCAACCCATAATTTACATTAGGATCACCAATCCAAGCAACATCAAATGTAACTGTATGTGTTGTTGCAGCTACTCCTGTTTGTTCAACTTGAACTGTTTCAGGTGAAGTTGGATCTGGAGAATTAACATATATTTGTCCACTTCTTGCAGTTGCAGCATTTGAATCAATAGTAATTGGATATTGTATTAATCCTGTAGATAATGTTACTGGAGTTCCCTGTGATATCCATCCTTGACTATCTGTTATATTAACTGATCCTGTACTATAACCAGTAATTGAAACATCAATATTATAAGTTCCTCCTATTGCTAATATAGAACTGAATATTGGATCAGCAGATACATCAATATTAAATGCAGCAGGATCATTTGATCCAGTTAAAAATATTTTTCTATTAGAACTTCGATGCCATCCTACATGATTAAATACTAAATAAGATTCATATTCTGTTTCTGTTTCTAATCCATCAATATTTAATATACCAGATGAATCTATATTACTAATTACTAGTGGATTATAAATTGAATTATCTTTATTAAATGTAATTGTTCTATTATTATATGATTCATCTTTTTTATAAAAATATAAATCAGCATTAATAGCATCTATAATATTAATATCAGTTGTATTTATAAAATCAAACAAATTCCATGATATTGAAACGTCATTAGTTCCAGAACCATATGTAAATGTAGTTGGATTATAAGTAAAATTGGGATTAAATAAATAATTAGCTTCAATTTCATAATTAGTTAATATTGTTCCACTTTCAGTTTCATGATTAAACATTGCCCCTTTATCTTTAGATACTTTAACAGTTGATGCATCAAAAATAATATGAGTATCTCTTACTGTTTCATTATCATCTAGATTCCCTATTCTAAAAATATTAGTGTCACTATTTTTTACTATTGCTATAGAATCATTTTCACCACTACCAGATGTATATACATCAAATGGAATATAATCTGATCCTGAAACATTTCCATCAGAATATTTAACTTTCATATAATCAAATGTACTAATAGCATATATGTTTGATGGATTATTTGTATAATCAGAAACAGGATTTCGTGTTAATACATCATCAACAATATATTTTTGTGTAATATAATCATTTGAATATCTGTTAAAATTTCCAGATTTAACTCCAGGTATAAATAAATTTGATGTGTTTATTTGTGCCTTTGTATAAATAAATCCACCTGTATCTGCATTAGTTATTTCAAATACCTTTCCATTGACATCTACAAACATATCACCATTTTGATAAACTCTTGCAGGATATCCAGGAATATAATCGGAATCATTAAATAATGTTTGATTATTTGCAATTTTAGATGTTAATGGACTAGTAGTTTCTGATCCATTATATTCTGAAAAATATAAAGATAATCCAAGTAAACCAGTAGAACCATCTATTCCTTTTGTTCCATATCCTGGTAATCCTGGTGCGTATTGAAATTTATTCATAATGTTTTTATTTTTTATTAAATGTTAGCTTAGTAAAATATGATTTGTTATTAGTTTTATTAAATTTTATTTTATAAATATATTCATTATTTTCATAATATAATTTTCCTGATATATTTGATAACAAATCTTTAAACTCATTATCATATGTAAATGCTAAAATTTCTGATATAATTGGTTTTGTATAAACATTTACACTTATTTTATCTGTTGATATATTATAATAATTTAATATTGTTTTAATTATATATTCATTAATTAAATCATCTGATATATTAAGTCCATTCCAATTATTAATAAAAACTAAATTATTAGTAAAAATATTAATAATTGTTTTAGATAGATTATATTCTAATAAATAATAGTCAGATCCATCCACAATTTTTGAATTATTATTATCCCATTGATCAAGAATTAATTCATTTGGTAATGAAATTAATTTAGACCCAAATAACGAACTTTTTTCTAGATTAGAATTAAATCCATCAACATAACTTATTGAATTATTAAAATCTGTTGATAAAACATAATAATCAGCATCCCATGAAGATTTGAATGGATTAAATTCTGATGTGTACAAAATATTATTAGATGAATCTTGAGATGATGATGTAACAGATTGTATAACTTTATTAAACCAATATTGATTTAAATTATTATATGACTGTAAGTTAGTATTACTAAAAATAAAATCTTTTTTAATAATATTTGTTAAATCTGAAATTTCATTTGATGAAAAATTTAAAATATCTTGGAATATTGGTTGATAATCACCGTTATAAGTATGAATATATGTAGACGCATCTGTATGTTTATAACTTATAGAATCATATATTGTAGTTATTATCGGTGGTGTATCAAAATTTTTGTTTGTTAATACATTATCTTCTTGGATTATATAATACTGAATATTATTTAATCCAATAAAATATTTAAAAATATCTAATTCACATGTTTTATCTTTATAATAATTATAATTATTTGAATATCTAAAAGAATAATTTGAAACATTATTTCCATACACTAAAGAACTATAAAAATAATTATAATCTACATTTGATTGATTAAATGTATTATATGATTTATCAAATGAAAATACAGAACTAGATACGCTATTAGTACCAAATGCATTAAATATTGAATCTGAATTATAAACATTATCTATATTTAATTGAACTAATGGTGTACAAATACTTACATCATAATCAAATAGTTTATCATACATATTTACAATTGATGGTGTAATCCCAGCAGAATTAATTATAAATGGCATTTTTGTATATGAATATGAAGCATCAGTAGTAAATGAATAATAATTTTCATCATCTATTCCATGATTTATCAAATTATTTTTACCACCAATATAAGAACTATTTCGTTTAGAATAATTTAGAACATCATTTCCTTGATACCAAATCATTAAAATTGTTTTAGTATTTTCATTAATAATAACTTCTATTGGATAATTATTATCTTTATTTTTAGAAGGAGTTGCTATTAGCGAAAATCTAAATTTCTGCCAATTTTGAATATTTAATTGTTTTTGTCCACTAGTAGAAATTTTTAGTGCAAGTTTTAATCCCTTTATAATAGTATTAATTTCTTTTTTGTATATGTTATAATAAAATATAGAAGATCTCGAATTTTTTTTATCTATATCACGATTAGCATATATAATTTTTGAAAATACATCTACATGTGGTTTTTCAAACATTAGTTCTTTAATAGTTAATTTAGTACCATCATCATCTACAACATCATTAATGTCATAATAAATATAATCTTCCCAATTTTTAGTGCCAGAATCTAAATATTTAAATACAGGAAATGTCATTTCATCAGTATAAAAAGATGCGTCAGGTATAAAATTTGTATTATATGAAGAATCAGTATTGAAAAAATCAGTACTAAGATTTAATCTTATATAATTGTTTCTACAATCCTTTCCTTTTACACCCCATTTGCTAATTGTTGGAATTGTTAATCCATATTTTAGATTTTTCTTTGTTTTATAATTTTCATTTGTAGATGCATCCATATAATAATCATCTGAATAATAATCATATATATATTCTTCGGATATACTTGAATCATATGATGTAAAATTACTTGACCCATCTAATATATTATAAGTAATTCTTGTATCTGTAATTGAATGAATTGTTGCACTATTAAAAAATGTATTAAAATAAAATATACTAGCATCTGTAGCAGTATAATATTGAACAGAACCAATAGAATTATCCATTATTATCCAACCATGACCGTCAATTATTTCAAATGAATTAGGTTGATAAATAGTTTTATCTTCTTCTATACCCATTTTCCATTCATAAGTACTTGCATCATTTTCTCTTTTATACCAATAATCGCTTTTGAAATTCATATCATCAGTAGTAGAATCATAAACAGTATAATCAATATTTTTAACTGGGTTTATACCCATTAATGAAATTGAAATAGGGAATACATCATATCCGTTCCATAAATTATCGCTTGTTAAATGAATTTCATTTTCTGTTATGATTATTGCATCATTATTAAATGAAATAGGATTTTCCACAAATAACGAATTATAATTTAAAGCAGTACTAATATCAAATGATTGTATTAATCTATTCCAATTATCTATTCCACTATATAAAACATTATCTGTAAATAATTCTGATATTGATGAGTCAAATGAATACACATTATATCCACTTGGATCCACCATATTTATTGTTAATGACATTCTGTCACCATATAATTCAAAGTTAATAGGACCATATGATGAATCATATTCTAATCTATTAAAATCAGAAACATCAGGTGTTATTATATTATAAAAACTAATGTCATTATAAGAAGCAATGTTGTTAAAATTACTTGATGCGTCATCAGGATTTATAACTGTTTGACCAGTAAGACGTTGAAATACAAATTCATTTCCAATATCATATTCATTTTTTATTAAAATAGATAATGAATTAGATTTTATAATTCCAGTTCTGAATGGAGTAAAATCATATTCTGAAAAAACGTCAAATGCTTTTTTAATTGCATCAATTTGATTATTTATAGTTCCCTTTGTAGAAAAAGGAACTCTATTAATTATAGGATAATTATTTATAGAATTATCATAAGTAGACGCATATGTTCCAGACTCACCAGCTTCATAAAAATCGCTTAATACTCCATAAACTTCCCAAATTTCATTTTGACTTTTATTTATAATTCTTAGATGTTCTCCTTGATTTAAAATATTTTTTATCTTAAATGATATAAATGTATTTATATTTATTTTTTCAACAGGAGTACTAAATAATTGTACACCTAATTTATTAATATAATTTTCTATAGGAACTCTACTGCTTCCATCTATTTGACTTATATTATGAATTCTATTTAAATTTTCATTATCATTAAGAACAAATATACGATTTTTATAATTATTTATAATATCGCCACTTGAGTTAAAAATTGAAGAATCAATAAAAATTGAAGAATCATTATCATCTAAATTAATTATACTAACAGCCCCATCAGAAGATGAGCTGTAATAAGATATTTTATATAATTCATTTTCTTCTAAATATAAACCAAAATATCTATTCATAGAATATAAACTAACATCATGATCATTAAATATAAATTCTAAATTTAATAAATTTGGGCATAACAAATTATTTCGTTCAAATCCTTGTGATACAAATGCATTTATATCAGTAAAATTATTTGTTATTTTTTCAAAAAAATAAGGAACTTCAGATCTACCTGTTATAATACCTTTGTCAATAGCAATCCCATTCCACGTGTTAGGATCATATTCGTTTAATGATAGATTCAATGGCGCGTTGATTTTTGATAACTCAGATAAATGATTATTCAAATAATTTCCAACAGAATTGTTATCTTTTAAATTCCATGTTTTTATTAATGAGCTATCCTTTAAAAAATTAATAGCCAAATCTTCTAAATATACTGATACATCATATGTTTCATTATTATATGTGCCAGGTAATCTAAAAATTGAAAAATAATTAGGCAATTTAGTATTAATCCATAATGGCGCTAAAATTGAATATTCTTCGTTATATAATTCATCAACTAATATATTAGCTCCATAATTATATGTATTATTAAATTGATCAGAATATTCAGTTTTTGGTTGAGATATATCTAACGTATCTTCATCATCTAATCTATAAATTTCTCCTAAAGGAAGAGTTTCAAAAACTCTTCTAATATCTCCAGAAAAAAAACTATTAGCTGAAACAGATTGTTTTCTATATTTTTTATTAGATAATATTTCAGAAACTTTAAATGTATCTAAATATAAATTATTACTTGGATCAATAACTAATTTAACATTACCAGAATATTTTGGATTTGTTTGTAATAAAAGATAAGATGCTTCGTCATCTACTATTGGCGTAAATGTTTCATATGAATTTATATCTTGATTATTAAAAATATGAGGTCTATTTAAAATAGAAACATCTATTGATTCTGCTAAGTTAGATAAACTAACATCGCTAAATATATTAAATCTCAAATTTATATCAAAATTATCATTACTATTCGTATGAATAAGAAATGAAGCAATATCTTCAGTTGAATTTAATTTTAATTCAAATTCTCTAGTACTTAAACTACTTACATCCCACCCATTAATAAACAATAATCCATTCCCTTCATTTGTAGATGGATCAATATAAATAATACTTCCATCATAATTAAATGTTAAAAATGCTTCTGGATATTGTGATGTTAATACAATTTTATCTTCAAAATTTCTAGTCATTTTTTATTTTTATATTAATAAGTCTTTAAATTCGTCATAAATTGATGGATCAATATTTACAATTGATTGAAATAATTGTTGTAATGTTCCAGTTAATTGCGAATATACACTGCTTGAACCAGGTGGTTTAGTTAAAGTTACATATGTGTTTGCAGATAAATTATTTAATTGTGCTTGCAAATTAGTTGTTGACGTTGAAGATATTACTCCATCACTATCTTTTTGAGAAATATCATAAGCTAAATTAATTGCTTGATGTTTAAAATAAGTTCCTTCGCCCGCATTTGGATTTGGGATACTATCTGACATATGGGTAGTTACACCGGATGCTGATAATGTTTCATCTAGTTTAATTGCTGTTTCTTCTGATACTGCGTCTGTTAAAATGTTTACAACTTGATCAGAACCTTGTAAATTAGATGGAAACTCTTTTACAATAGCATCTGACCAATCCGATTTTAATGAATTTGCAGGCCAACCAGCTTCTGATATAGATCTAACTTTAATTTGTACTTTTTCTCCTTTTTGTAAAGGAATATCTATTTGATTAATATTAACTTCATCACCATTAGCTATAATTGGTTGAACCCATTCATATCTTCCTAAAGATGAATCATAAATTCTTTCTTTTATTGGTGTAGATAATATAGTCCAATCAGTAAAAACTCCTCTTTTCTTTTGTCCAGTACTTGAATCATTATACTCAAATGTTTTAAGTTCAACTCCAGTGTTATCTAATTTTAAATATCTGTATGCTATTTCAAATTGAATAATTTCTTGTGGAATACTATATTCAGATATAGCTTTAGGACTTGGTATTTCAAAAAATCCTCTTACTCTATATTTAGGATTAAAATCAATAGCATCATTTTCATATGCTAATGTTGATAACGATTTAACTAATGATTGATATTCAACAGTTCTTTTTGCTAAATCATTAACATTTATTGAAATTTTAGAATTTAAATCGTCACGTTGGGCTGTGTTTGTTAAACTTACTAATTCAGATTTTTGCTGAGCAATAGTAGTTTTTAAACTATTAATAATAGTTTTTGTTGATTCAATTTGAGTTTGAGAATTTTTAATTTCTTCAGTATCTAATGATGCATTTAATTGTGTATTAACTTGAACTACATCTAAAATTTCTGATTGTATTACTGGAACTGCTGGAATTATACCAAACCATGCAGGTATAAATTTTTCTTTTGCACTGGCTTCCATTTCTTTTCCAAAATCTGACACATATTTAAAATAATAATCTTCTAAATTTATATTCGAATCAGATAATATTAAATCGCTTGAATAAAATGCAATAGAATCACCCCACTCATCTCCAATTATATTATAGTCATCATTAACGCCCTTTAAAAATAATATTTGACATTCATTATATCCAATTTCAATATCAACATATTTATTTTCAAATGGGGTTGAATAAATTTCAAAATTATTATTAACAGTAGGTGAACCTAAACCAATCCATGGAAGTATACGAACACGTTTAGTCGTAACTTCAATTTCTTTTATATTAAATACCGAATTATTATATCTTAATTGATCATTAATCTTTAATTCTATATTTTTTACTGTAGATGTGTCTGAAACTAAACCATAATTTATTGTATCTAAATAAAACCATTCTTCACTATCAATTGTTTCTTTATTTGTTATATTAAAACTTCCAGTATATTTTTTAGTTTTTAAGGGCAAATTTTTCGTTTCTTCATCTTCCCAATAATTTTTTCCATTAACTGATAATATATTTAATGCATCAGAATATGACATTGTTTGGTTAACAAAATTGGTTTGAAACCATTGAGTTTCGATGTCGTCAAAATTATCAAATATAACTCGTTTAACCTTTACTCTATCAGATCTATCATCTATTTTTCCCTTTAAATCATATTGAATATAAATCGATGGAAACATAAGAGATTCAAAAAACCAATTAGATTTTGTATAAAAATTAGAAGGACTAAATAATCCAGTTATTTTCTCTGGCGATTTAGCAACTGCAACAGTTGATACTTCTCTATAAGTTCCATCATTTAATAATACTACGCCTTCTCCACTAACAAATGTATCAACTGTATTTGATATTCTATTTAACTGAGAAATAATATATTGATATGATGGAATAGAATATTGATAAGTAGATGAATCTCCAGTAATAATATCAGTTCCTTCAACAGTAATAACTACGTTATCTTGTTCTGTAGTCATAGTTGAATTCATTTTTTGCATAGATTCAAGAGCAATATTTGTTTGCTTTATTAAATCATTAGTTGTTTCTGTAAAAGAATTTATTGCTGCCATTTTATTTTTTATTTTTTATTTAATTATTTTGTAATAAGTTTATAACTTCAGCATGACCATTTTCAGAAGCCCATCTTAAAGCAACATCATCATTAGCATGCACATTAGCCCCAGCGTCAAGCAAAACTTTTACAACTTTAACATGACCATTATTAGAAGCCCATTTTAATGCATAATCATTCATAGCATGCACATTAGCCCCAGCGTCAAGCAAAACTTTTACAACTTTAACATGACCATTATTAGAAGCCCATTTTAATGCATAATCATTCATAGCATGCACATTAGCCCTAGCATTAAGTAAAACTTTTACAACTTCAGCATGACCATTGCTAGAAGCCTCTCTTAAAGCATAATCATTCATAGCATGCACATTAGCCCTAGCATTAAGTAAAACCTTTACAACTTCAGCATGACCATATCTAGAAGCCCATCTTAAAGTTTCATCATCCTCAGCATGCACATCAGCCCCAGCATTAAGCAAAATCTTTATAACTTCAGCATGACCTTGATCAGAAGCCCATCTTAAAGTTTCATCATCCTCAGCATGCACATCAGCCCCAGCATCAAGCAAAATCTTTACAACCTCAACATGACCATTTTTAGAAGCATATCTTAAAGCATAATCATCCCCAGCGTGTATGTCAGCCCCAGCATCAAGCAAAATCTTTACAACCTCAACATGACCATTTCGAGAAGCCCATTTTAATGCTTCATCATTCATAGCATGCACATTAGCCCCTTTTTCTAAAGCTGATTTAACTCCACTTGCAAAACCATATTTTGCTGATTTAATTAATATCACTTTAGGACTTAAATTTTTAATATTATCTAATATTTCAACATCAGATTTAGAAATTAACATATCTAATTTTTCAAATACTTTTTTAGCTTTCATATTTATTTTTATTATTAATTTGAAAATATACTCCCATCAGTTGCAAATACAAATTTAGTACTTCCATCATAATTTAATCTTAACATTGTTCCGCTTGTATCAAATGTCCAATCACCCATTCCAAATGATGTTGTAAATAATGGTGCATCTTTAGGTGCTTTAGAAGTATCTAATAAAGTTATTGATGAATCTCTTTGAATTATAGAAGCATCAACATAACTTTCAGTTGCTAATAATTCTCCATCTAATTTAATATTTCCTGTTATATTTAATGATACATCCATAACTCCAGAACTATCAATACTTAGTGCAGGATATTCATTACCAGTATAAATATCTATATTTCTATAATTTGTAGAACTACCTATTTGTAATGGAGAACCATATCCTAATAAAATATTTCCAGAAACATCTCGTATTGCATTTTCTAATGTAATATCTAATGTTTTTATACTAGAATCTATATGAACACCCCATTGAGGACTTGTTTCAAATATTCCAATTCTTCCTTGAGTCATATAAATTGATGAATCAATTAATGAATCATCACCATCAGAAAATAATGGAATAGTTCCAGCAGTTCCTGTAATATCTCTACCTATATCATTTATATCATTTTGTAATCCTGATACTTGACCTACAAGTTGTGTTTGGTTTGATTGTAATATTGTGTATTGACCTGAAATATAATTTATAGTTGCATTTTGTTGAGTTAAAATATTAACTGAATTTTGTAAATTTTGAAATGCTTGTTGCCATTCTTCAGCCCATAATTGATCACTAGTTGATTGATCAACAATAGTAGCTCCTGTATCATCAGTCATATTATCAGTCTTAATATTAAGACGTAACGAATAAGAAGTTCCAAATCCAGTTTCAGCACTCATAATTTTTTCTAAAGAAGGTAATTGAATACCGACACCCGACGTAGTAATATTAGAAGAATTTCCAGACGGAGCATCAAGAAACATAACACCTAATAAATTTGTTGCTAATATATCATCCTGAGTTTGATTATAAACTGTATAATAAATTAATACAGCATTAAAATTAAACGCATCATTAACAAAATATTCAGTTGCCATCGTATCCCATGTAAGAGCACTATCACTAAATAATGTTTTAAGTTGATCTAAATTAGTTTCAATTGAAATACTATCTAAATTAGAACGAGTAAATGATATATTATTACCACCACCTTGTGGAACATATCTTAATTCTGTCCATAAACTTGCGTCTATATAACCTGTTGAAGAATCAGATAAATATGCATTATCAGTTGACGTTGGAGCTAATCCTTGCGCTGTATACCACCATCCATCTTTCCATGTACTAGTAGCTATATCGTAATAATTTAAATCATAATCATTTGCTCCACCAACTAATTCAGTAGATGAATCCACATAATCATAATAGGCTACTATGTTTAATCCATCTGGATGGGGTTTAGTATATCCTTCCCTTCCTAATATATTTTCCCCTAAGTTCCCTATTTCAAAGTTACTTGAATAATTATCATCTTTAACTTGTTTAAAATATGCACGAGTTTGACCATGAGATGTAGGAACTAATAAATAAGTTTCGTTATAGGTACCAAAATTATCAATTCTTACATTACCTGCCGAAACTTGCCCAACATATTTTACGACAGATGTATAATCTGTGCCGGTAGTTAATGTTTCAATCCAATAATCAGTACCACTAGCAGAAGCATCAGGTATCCACCGCATAGAACCTGTTTCTTTCATCCATTTCCAAAAAACTCTTTCAGAAACAGTAGTAGTTAATTCTGGATTATATGTACTTTGGTTTAATAAATTTGATTCTAAATTTAATGCATAATTTTGAAATGACTCAGCAATAAGCATTCGACCATCTTTAATTGAAGTGCTATTTCTTTCATATTCCCATGATCCTGCAATATTTCTTATATTAAATGTGTTATTAATATAACCAGTGCTTGATTCAGCAATATTAGGAATATCAAGTAAAGCAAAATGAGAAATTTTTACTAAATTATTTCTTTCATTTATATTTAGACCGATATCTTCTATAGCAGAACTAAATGTATAAATAGTTCCTCCATTAGCTCTCATTCTTTTTACAAATGGTGTAATACGATTATTAGTAGCCATATTTTATTGTTTATTTTTTATTTTTTATATTATATAGTAATTACTTGCATCATAATCAACTAATCTTATTGTATTCATTGTTGATAAGGCTTTAAAATCTTCATTATCTATTTGATATCCAGAATTTGTATTAATTGATATATCTGTAATACCTATATTTTTTATAACATAATTTTTATAATTAGCACTAGGTATAGGTAACATATAATTAACATTAATCATTTTATATACAGGAGTCAAATCAGTTATTGAAACATCTTGATTTATATTAATTAATGTATGCTCTTGTATAACAATGTCTAAGTTACTTATTGAAGTATCTTGATTTGTATTAATTAATGTATGTTCCTGATTTAATACATCTAAAATATTTATTGAAGTATCTTGATTTGTATTATTTGATGTTTGATCTTGAGTAAGAATATCTAAACCATTTATCGATGTATCTTGATTATCTAATCTTATATCTCTTGTAGCTAAACTACCATCTACATATATTTTAGTTGCACCAATATTATTATATAAATAATTAACTGATATGTCTAATGTATCAATATTTTCAGTATGTTCTATAGTTAATGTATCTAAAACACTAACAGAACTATCTAAATTAAATATATTTGTTTCATTAATTGCTATACTAACATCTCTTTCTGCTAATGAACCGTCAACATAATTATGTGATAATGTTAATGAACCATCTGTTGTCCAAGAAAATTCATTTCCCAAAGAAGCTTCCTTAACATAATTATTACTAATGTCAATAATACCAAGACCTGTTACTGTCATTGTATCACCTATAATTACACCACCTAAATTACTATTAGTTGCTGCTTGTAAAGTATATGCTGCACCTTCTCCAAAACTAGGATCTGCTACTCCAAATTTATAAAGACCCCATGTTGGTCCCCATGAAGAATCCCATGCGTTTAATATTAATTCAACATAAGTATCAGTTCCAGATAATCCATCAACAACATAATGAGTATCTGTTAATTCATCTAATAAAATATTATAAGGATTTGTATTAGCAATTGAAGGATCAAATATAATTCTAACAATTTGAGATAAATTATCATTTACTAAACCAATTGTCATATCATTTGGAATTTTATAATATGGCTGATTTACATCAATATATTTTACACCTATTTGTTCTGGCGGTGTTGCAGTAATAGAAGAATCTCTTGGTTCAATTGCTGGTTCTATATAAACAGTATTATAGTATTGGTAATCTGCAGTAGTTATATTATCATATAAATTAGTATATTGATTCTTAACTATTAAATTATCAGTAACAGTTGTAACAAACTCAGCAGTTGCCCCTTTAATTTTGCCAGATGTTTCAATTGGAACTGTTAAAGTTCCTAAACTTCCATCAAAAAAGATATCAATATATCTTTTAAAGGATGCAAAATTTGTATTATAAATCTTAGGAACCATAGGTACCGGTGTGTTAAGATAAAGTTCAGTCCAAATCATAATTAATAAGTTTTATTTTATATATCTTTACCTATACAAAACACTTTGGTGGGGAATAATATATACTATATATGTTAACCTTGTAAACAACATAATAAAATGAAAATAAAATTTGATGAAGAAATTTGGTCGAAGTACGATCAAACATTTAAAGGCGGAAATCGCTTAGTAACTAACCCAAAAATTGAAGGCCTAGATAATAACAATAAATGCTTTTCTAGAGAACCTTACGCTCAGGAACTTTTTGATAAATTAACAGCTAAAGATTCTAAAATCGTTAAAAAAGATTTAGTACGCGGAGACGTTGTCACAATTTCTAATATTTTTAGCATAGAAGATGAAAAAATGAATGCTGAATTATATGGCGGACTAGCAGTTGATATTGATTTAAAAAGAGAAAAAAAGTTTATCCAACTATTTGGATATAATACAGTAGAACAATTTGCTGATGTTTTGCAAAAAAAGGAAGTTTTGCATGAATTTTTAAAACAAGGCTTAAATGCTTATGTTATTGAATCACATCCGGCTATTAAAATATCTTTATGGCAAGGTCATTTAATAAAAATTCGTGAAGAATTTATGCAGGAAATTGAAACTCCATCTAAAGCTTATGTAGCAACAGTAAAAGAAGCAAATAGAGGAGGCTATTTTGTTGAAGTCCAAGGTATGGATGCGTTTATGCCAGGTTCTTTAGCAGCTGCTAATAAAATAATTGATTTTCAATCTTTAGTAGGTAAAACAATTATAGTAATGATTGAAGACTATTTACATGAAATGAAATCATTTATTGTATCACATAAAAAATATATTGATTATATTTTGCCAAGGAAATTAGAAGAACTAACATTATGTGATAAATATGAAGGAACTATAACAGGAACATCAAAATATGGTATTTTTGTTGAATTTGAAGATATATTTACTGGTCTTTTACATAATTCTAAAATGAAAGAAGATACATTAAATAAATTTAGAAACCGAGAATATCATCCAGGTGATGTTATAGAATTTTATATAAATGAAATAACGAAAGATAACAGAATTATTTTAACAGAAGAAAGCTTATCTGAAAAAGTTGAAAAGTATAATAAATTCGTAGTTAATAATAAAGATAAAGATATTGATTCTAAAGTAGTTGCAATCATGTCATTCGGAATTATTGTAACTGTTGGAGAATTATCTGGATTAATACCTAATAAAGAATTCAAAAAAAGAAAAATTTCTACAAGAAATTATATTGTTGGGGATATGTTAAAAATACGGTTTGCTGATTTTAAAGATGAAAAATTAATTTTTGATCTGTCATAAAATAAAATTTTAATTTAAAAAGGAGCTTAATGCTCCTTTTTTTGTGTGAATAAATAAAATAAAAAGTATATGAAGGCTATGTTCGTTAATGAAAATATTAATAATATATTAAAACCCAAATCTAAATTGGATGTGTTATTAGCATTATCAGATAAAATAGAAGGTAATAATGATATTAAATATTCAGATATTTTTAGGCATAATATTCGTCCTGATGATACTAAAGATATATTAAAAAAAATAGATCATAAACATATTTGGCATCCATCTTCACCACACTCATTTTTTAATAATTTTGCAGAAAAGAATTTAGACAAATTTTTTGAACCTAAGATAAATATATTATTTTTAAATAAAGTATTTAAAAAAGCATGTCAACTTGATTATATGGGAATTATAGAATGGGCACTTGATAATGATGTTAATCCAGATTTAAAGGATAATTTAAAAAATACTCCTTTATATCATGCATGTAAATATATGAATTTTGATGTAGTTAAAAAATTACTTAAATTAGGAGCAAACCCTAATTCAAAAAATAAAAATGGTATTACACCATTAATGTCATCATTTAATTATCATATGGCTGTAAATTTAGATAGAAACGTAATATGGGAATTATTAAATAATGGTGGTAATTTAAAATTGAAATCAGATTTAGGATTGTCGTCATTTGATACTGCAATTAGTTCAAAAAAAACAATGTCATTAGCATATGATATATTAGCTAAATATAAAGACAAAACTCTTATTACAGATACTGGTTTAAAATATTTATTAGAAAATGGTTCTGATAAAATTATATTACTTGCATTAGAATTAGGAATATCTCTTGATAAACTTATTGAAAAATTTAATATATTACCAACATGGATGAGAAAAAGTGTATTAAATAAAAAATTGTTGTTAATTAAATTTATAAAAACCCAAAAACAAACAGCAAAAACGCAAAAACAAATTCAAAAATTAGTTAATATATCATGATAAAAGCAAAAAAAGTATTCGAAAATTTAGATGATATTTTAAAACCCAAAGAAGGAGCTTCAGAAGAGTTAGAAAAATGGAGTTTTAAAAATTTAATGACGCCACCTGACAGTGAAATGGAAGCTGAAGGATTACATAATTTTTTAATATTAAATAAAAATTTAGGTAAATTGTTAAATTATAAAGGACATTCAGATATAAAAAATATTGTTGATTTTGAATATGATAATATGTCTGAAGAATTTCCTGGAGATGAGCAATTGTTCAGCGAAATTGCAGGAGTAGATATAAATATAATTGCAAAAATAGATCCTGATTTTGCTGGTGGATTAAGATTATATTATGGAACTGTAAATGGTGATCCATTAAAATCAAGGGCTATTTATTATGCAGGTGGAATGATATCAGGATATATTGCAAGAAAAGAATGGATCAAACGATGAAAATAAAAAAAATATTAAAGTCAAAAACTGATGATGAATTATTAAATGCAATGTCTAATTATAATAAACATAATTTATTATATACATCGATTAGTCTTAATTTTATACCAGGTATTGAAAAAGCTTTACTTATGGGCGCTGATCCAAAGAATCTAAGTGATTTTTCTATGAAATTATCTTTAGAGGTGCAAAACATTCAATTAGTTAAATTATTTTTAGAATTAGGATGTAGACCTTTAACATCATTATCATATCTTAGAAATATTATAAATCAAGTTGATGATAAATTTTATACAGAAGCAGAAGCATTATTAATAAAATATAATACAAAAGAAGCAATAACAAAATATAACAACAAAAATACAAACGAAAACTTTACTAATATATTAGAACCTAAATCAGAATTAGAAATTATTAATGATTTAGTAAAAAAATATGATAAATCTTATACAGGTATAAATAAACTAAAATATTTTGTGGGTTTTAATATGTATAAACCAGGAGAATATAATAATTATGGCAAATATAATGTTAAGGAAAAATGGATAGAATATGTAGGTAATGATATAAAAAAAGCATATAAATATTATTTGCAATCAATAATGGAATATAAAGATCATATGGTAAAAGGAGAAAATGAAGGAATTGAATTATTTTGTATTAATTTATCTGAAGATTTAGAACGAATAAAATCATATGGTACGAGCATGAGAAAAATTATATTAATGCATTTAATTGAAAATGAAAAAATAATAATACCCAATGAGAAAACCTAAACACTACAGTATAAAAGAAGTTTATGATTCTACAATGCTAGGATTTGTATTTGAATTTTATTGTTCAAAGAAATCCTCATTTATAGTAGAAGATTTTAAAAAAATAATAGGGAAAAATATTGTTTTAACTGACCAAAATATAGAGCCTACTTATACATCATCTATATTATTAAAAGAATATGATGGTAAACGTTCTAGATATCAATTTAAGGTTGGCTATCAAAATTATAAAGATGTACCAACATTTTTGAATACTACTTTATTTTGGTTAAATGAAAACGCTTCTTTAGATAATACTACTTTAATGAAAGTAAAACTTCTTTATAATTTTCAGGATCTAAAAACTATTACATCTATATCAAATATGGATTTAGGAAAAATGATTCTTAAAATAGATGAAAATTTTATACATGATAGATTTCCTGAAATGAAGAATTCTTCTTATGCTATGAGTATTAAAAAAATTGTACCTTATAATATGATTTCAAATGCAACTCATATTGTTAATCTTAAAAATGATTTTAAAATGCCAATAGGTTCTCATTATGGAATAGATTTAACTGAACAAACTAAAGGTGAATTAACATTTAATTATATAGGTGGCCCTAAATATTCTGAAAAAGTTAATGAAATTCATGAAATTCTTGAATATTATATTTTTTCTACATATCAAGTATTGAACAGTAATGAATATACACCAACAATGGTTAATGAATTAAATAATTTAACTCAAGAATATAGAAAATTTAGAAAATGCTATTATAATCCTCGTAAATTTTTAGATAATTATAAAGATATAGATGTTTTTATTAATCTAAATAAAAGTCCTGCTATTATAGAAACTCAATGGTTTCAAATAAGAGATATGTTAGCAAAACTTATTTTAGAAAGTGATGTTAAACAGTGTAAATTTAATTGGGATACTGAAATGGGAGTATTTCAAATTAAATCAGCAGAACTTAAAAATTCATATATAAGTGATTTTCAAATAGTAAGTAGCGAAATTAATGGTGTACTTGAAAATTGTCATATATGGAAATCTAAAATTAAAAATTCAAGAATTATTAATTCAACTTTAGTAAATAATAATGAAATAGAAAACTCTTATTTACAACAAGTAAGAGCTGATAAAAATAATAAGATTGACGAATCATATATTGTTAATTCAGGTGAAATGATAAATTGTGATGTAAATAATTCAATAATAAAAAATGCGGGAATTGGATTTAAAGCTAAATTAGATGAAAAATGTTTAGTAATAAGTCCTAAAGAAACACTAATTGAACCATCATTAAATGGTATAAGAAGTGAAGAGATTAGAGATTATAAATGGATTAAATCACTAAGAGATGCTAATTATAAAGATTTAGGATACGGAAATGAATATAAAGAAGATGAATAAAATGAAAGCTAAGTTTGTAAATGAAAGTATAAATATTTTAAAGCCTAAATCTGAAGATGAATAATTTCTTAAAAAAATATCAAGAATAAATATAAAAATATTAACCTTTAAAATGACAAAAAATGAATTAATAAAAGAAGTTCAAGATGCATTAACATCAAGTTGTGCATTACCATATTCTCCTCCTGATAAAGAAATAGAACGTATTATTAGAGTTGAAATGAAATGGTTATATAGAGAATATCGTGATTTATGGCAAGATCAAATTTATATTCTAAATAAAAGACTTTATGGTTCTTTAGCGTGGAAAAAAACAAGAACATATCAAATGCCAGAATGTGTTGTTGGTATTAAATCTTGTTGGGAAATGACTCAAGGTAATAGGGTATTTGGTATAAATGATCCCGATTTAAATTTTGATAGATTAATGGCATCTGATTTATATTTAACTCCTCTTTCTTCAGATCAAATTACGTACAGGACAATTCAATGGTCATTTTGGGATTTAGCTCGAGCATTTAATTTAAGAGATATTAATCATGATTTTAATTTAAATACAAAACGTTTAGTAATTACAGGTAGAGATCCAACTGAATCTTTATTTATTTTATCAATAGCTAAAATACCTGATGAAGATTCATATGAAGATCCATTAGTTCTTAAATGGATGATTGCTCAAGGTAAACGATCTTTGGCTAGAATTCTTGGTGCCTTTAATTATCAATTATTAGGAAATGTAACTATTAATTTTGAACAATATAGATCTGAAGGTAATGAAGAATTACAAGAATTAAAAGATAAAATTAAGAGCGATGATGTTCCGGATTGGTTCATTATGTTTCAGTAAAATTGATTTAAAATCAATTAGTTATGAACTAAAAACTTTAATATTGTAGATATATATAATAAATAAAACATGAATCATAAAAAAGTTTATAAAGATATAATAGAAAAATCTAAATCTAAAAATAAGCAAAAAGGAGAAGGAATATATTATGAAAAACATCATATTATTCCAAGATGTTTAGATGGAGGAAATGAAAAAGAAAATTTAGTTTTATTAACAGCAAGAGAACATTTTATTTGCCATAAATTATTAATATACATTTATCCAAATTATATGAAAATATTAATTGCCTTTCATCATATCGCATTTAATAAAAAATATAATAAATATGTGTCATCACGCGATTATGAATATGCTAGATTATTATTTTTAAAATTTTTGAAATCTGATGAACACATAAAACACCTTCGGGCAATAAATTTATATCGAAATGGTAAATCATATGAAGAACTATATGGTCCTGAAAAGGCTAAAAATATAAAAGAAAAACAAAGTATAAATCATGATCATTATTGGAAAGGTAAAAAAGTTCCCCAAGAACTTATAGAAAAAAGAGCTAATTCAAATATAGGTAAAAAACAAACTGAAGAATTAAAAGATAAAATTAGAAAATCTTTATTAAGTACTAAACACACAGAAGAAAGAAAGAAAAATATAAGTAATTCATTAAAGGGGAAAAAATTTGGTAAAAATTTCGGAAAACCAAGATATGGTAAAGATCATCCTAATTTTGTTGATATATCACATTTAACAGATATAATTATTAAATTACATACAGAAAAATTATTAACAATGACAAAAATAGGAAAAACCCTAAAAATTGATAGTCAAAAAGTAAAAAAATTACTTATAGAAAAAGAAAAATTTATGACACTTAGCCAAATTAAAAAAGCTCGAATAGAAATAAAATTTATAGAAACATTATGAAAGTTAAATTTATAAATGAAAATTTAGGTGATTTTTTAAAACCAAAATCAGATAAGGAATTAAAAATTATACATGGTTTTTTTAAATAAAATGTTTATGTTAGAAAATAATGTTTATAAAATTCAAGTCTGTCATGAAATGGATGACTATATAAAAGAATATAATATTAATTTTGATGAAGAATATGAAAATAATATAGAAAATTAAATGAAATCTAATTTTATAAATGAAAATATAAGTAATATTTTAAAACCAAAAGATTTTAAAAATAAATTTTATTATGTTGAAAACACTGCACAAAATTTACCTGCATTTATTTTTAAAATAAAAAGGGTGGAATATGATGTAGCTTTATGCGAAGTTTTATATAATGCATTTTCGATAGATGGTGCATCTTTTTTTAATGTTAATATTAATGGTGATTTTGTATTACCAATAGAAGATTGGGGATATCATGAATTTAAAGAATTAGATAATGATATTTTTTATATGATTGATGGTGAAATTAATGAATTAAATCTTTTAAAACAAAATATAAAGAATATATTGAATGAAAGCTAAGTTTGTAAATGAAGGCCTAGATATTTTAAGACCTAAATCTGATGATGAAATATTAGATGAGATAGATAAATTAAATCCTCCTGATTTGCTAACTAAATCAGCTAGAATTGGTTTTATAAAAGGAGTTAAATTAGCTTTAGAAAAAGGGGCTAACGTACATGTTAATAATGATGCTGCTTTAAGAGCGGCTTCTGAATATGGTCATACTGAAGTTGTAAAGATTTTGCTTGATGCTGGAGCTGATGTTCATGCTATGGATGG
>Ga0075113_1000168_pt1 | contig 21748 bp, 31 predicted proteins | sample AntAceMetag02UKA_FD_69788 | JGI IMG/M metagenome (GOLD analysis project Ga0075113, IMG submission 69788) | Saline lake microbial communities from Ace Lake, Antarctica - Antarctic Ace Lake Metagenome 02UKA | ecosystem: Environmental > Aquatic > Non-marine Saline and Alkaline > Saline | place...
CTCATAGAATAATTGAATATAGAGATGCCTCATATACTGTTAGGTCGTGTAGAGGAAGAAGATATGATTTAGAAAGATATATTATATTTGATAATACACTAAAAGATGTTATTATAGATGTGTATCCAGAATATTATATAAATGAAAAACACATTAATGATCTGTATGCTAAATACAAAAAGGAAATAAGGTGAAAGAAATGAAATTATGTAGCAAACACGGAGATATAATATTGTACGTAAGTGGGATAGAAACAAGGTATCCAGACGTATCATTTAAAAAAGAAGATGCTTTTGACATTAAGAATGATTTAATAATAATGCATTTAATAGGTCAAGGATATATACCAATAGCAGACGAAAAAACAAAGGTTAAGAAACTACCATTACATAATGGGGAGGTAACAGATTAATGAAAACAAAATCAACAATAATTAAAGAACAACAAATGCAATTTGTACAGAGTATGTTTAAAGCATTAGGAGTTAACCCAAAGTTTATAGATGAAGAAGGAAAAGAAATAAAAAAACAAGAGTTTATTCCCTTATCGGAACAAAAGAAAAGTGGTTTTAAAGGGTCTACAAGAGTTGACGGAACAAAAGAAAGAAGATGTAGAGGGTGAGATTTTATAAATGGATAGAAAACTTAGATGGAGAAAGACATAAAGAATATGTAAGTGACTGTGAAACGAAATATAATATATTAGAATTTTCACCAAAAGAAGAAGATGCAGTAGATATACATAGAGAAACAGAACAAAAGCTATTAATAACTTGTTGTGACTGTTTACCAGAAATAGTAGAAAGTGTAGAAGAACTACATATATTAGCACTAAGAACAATCAAAGCAAAAGAGTTAGTTAAGAAAACGTAACAATTATTCTTTATATATAAGAAAAAAAGTTACAACACGCCTTTTTACAATGCGTACTAGGTTGGAACAAATATGAACGGGTGGCGAAAAGGTAAACGCACTGAAGAAAATAATGTGATTGGGAAGTAAGGATTCCGTTAAAAGCGATATGTCCTAGTACCAACGACGTGTAAGGTTCAACTCCTTACCCTGTTCTAAATTATAACATTTGAATGTTACACTGCTCGTGGTTAGAGCAATATAAATTATCGCACTGTAGTTTCATCCATTGTACCCGTGTGGTCAGTGGAGCATAAAAACTCTCAAGGGTAGAGTTCTACATATAAGCCGATATAGTAAGGTCATTCCTTACTAGCAAAACATGTTGTAGTGATTATAGTATGCCTGCGCGGTTGAGACGAAATCTCATGCTATAAAATATCTTAACTGCTGATAAGCAGAATGTGTCTTGCTAGTAGTGATATGACTACACACATGGCCCTAAGTTACCCTTTTAATGAGGAAAGGCCACGCGTAACGGATGAGGCTTAGTCATAATCGTTACAATTAGTTAGTTAGACAGTTAGTAAGAAGGAGATAGGTAGATATGATAGTTAAGTTTAAAAAAAGGGATTTACAGAACGGCAAATATGCAGATGAATCAAATCAAGCGAGTAGTGAAAATGTCTATGACATTATGCCAATAACAATAATTGATAATGTAGTAGATTTTAAAGAGTTTAAGGATAACGTACAATTTTATATGTATACAAAGGAAGAAAAAGATATGATAAGCGTACAAAAAGATACATTAGACTATTTCTTTGTAATGAACGACCAAGGTCAAACAATAGAAAGAATCAAATAGACTAGCAATAGTCTAACTAACTAAAATTTTATTAACAATAGGAGGAATAGTATGAAAGCTTTACCAAAAGAGTTTTTTCAAAAAACAAGAAAGAAATCAACGAAAAAGGCAGATAATATTACACCTTTCAAATGGTCAAAAGAAGTATTGAACGGAACAAAAAAGGTAACAATGATAAAAGCTAACTAGGAGGAATGTATGCACGATTATAGAACATTTGAAGAATACAAACAAGATGTTGCTTCTAAACTAGATAAGGAAGAACTAACTCATTGGTGTTATGATATGTCAAGTCAATTAAACCATATAACTAGTTTTGTTAAAAACTTACCAAAAGATATGACAATCAGTGATATTAAAGAGACAATATTAGAAATAGGCGAAGAAACTTAAATAAGTTTATATGAGTAGTGGCGGTTGTATAAGGAGTGATATAATGGAAAAAACTTGTTGTGTATGTAAAGAAACTAAACCTTTAAATGAATTTAGAAAAGAAAAAGGTAAGAGTTATGATAGAGCAGGTATGTGTAAGCTTTGTAAAAGAGAGCTTGAAAGATTATGGCGAGAAGAAAATAGAGAAAAGATAAAAGAAAGACAAAGAGATTATTATAAAAAACACCAAGAAGAAATTAAACAAAAAAGAAAAGATAACTACGACCCAAAGAAATCAAAAGCAAGGGGAATGGTTAGAGAAATTAAAAAAGAAAAATGTATATTTTGTGAGAATATAGGGGAAAAACATCACTCTAATTATGATGAACCAACAAATATAGTATTTTTATGTAAGAGTCATCATAAACAGGTACATGATGGAACGTTGAGTATATAACATCCTTATCTACTCACTAATTTTTAATTAAGAAGATGATAACATGAAGTTTTACATAGAATATTGTGATATAGTAGCTTTTGTTCAAGATATAGATGAACAGGGGCCTTTATACACCTTAGACGTATATGACGCATTAGATGTGCAAGATCCAGTATTAGAATTTTATTTAATGCAGACAGGTCATAACAGTTATGAAAAAGAACAAGTGTATACAAGAGAGTTACACTAAATTGGTGGAGGTAGCATAAAGGTAATGCACTAGCCTGTGAAGTTAGCAGATATGAGTTCGAATCTCATCGTTCACCCCAAATTGGCCCCATAGTCTAGTGGTCTAAGACACTGCCCTTTCACGGCAGCAACCCGGGTTCAAATCCCGGTGGGGTCACCAATTATGCCCACTTAGCTCAGTGGATAGAGCACAGGATTTCTAATCCTGCGGTCCCAGGTTCGAGTCCTGGAGTGGGCGCCAAAAAGATTAGAGGTGTTACAAATGGAAAGTATTTTTACAAGAGAAATTAAGTTAACACCAGAGGGATGTAAGAGGTTCTTAGAAATAATGAATGAGCCAATAGACCCTAAAAGAATAATTAAGATTACGGAGAACCCTAACAAAGTTCCTGTGGAAGAATATTTTAAGATAATGAAGGCATACCATATAATCCCTAAGCCAAAAGGTAGATGGGGATTACAGAGACATAATGCCACTAGGGCTACTAAATTATTTGATGATAAAGATGAAGCAGTTTCATATTTTAAAAGTAAACACAAGACGGGTAGATTATACATTCATAGAGACACTGGTTCTATATCTGATACAATAAATTTACCGCAACAGTAATAAAATAAACGCTTTAGTAGCTCAGCTGGCAGAGCGCTTGACTGTTAATCAAGATGTCGGAGGTTCGAGCCCTTCCTAGAGCGCCATAATAAAATACAAGTCCGAGATGACTCTATAAACTAAGCCCCAGAGAGCCACTCAACGCACATTGAGACTGGGTATAGGAATAGCAAGCCCTTGGTAATTAGTGGCGGGAACAAGGTGAAATGTACTAGTTTTAATAGATAATGTGATGAAAAGACTAGACATGCGAAACCACAAGGACGTAGCTGCCCCTTGTAAATATAGGCAGGGACATGGAGGTATACTCAAACGGTTAAGAGGAATGGTTGCTAACTATTTAGATCGTTAATTCGGTGCGTAGGTTCGAATCCTACTGCCTCCGCCAAAAATATATGGGGAGTTACTCAAGTGGCTTAAGAGACTGGTCTTGAAAACCAGCAGATCGAGCAATCGGTGCAGGGGTTCAAATCCCTTACTCCCCGCGGCTACATGATATTGCCTTCTCGTGGCGTAGCTGTTTAAACTAAAATATCAAAGATAGAAAGGAGCTATTTAATTATGGCATACATCTACAAAATTATAAACAAGAAAAATGGTAAATGTTATATCGGAAAGACAGAATCATTTGATCCTTATTCAAGATGGACAGAGCATAAAGCAGAAAATAGGCGTGCCAGGTCCAATCGAGCCCTCTATAGTGCTATGAGAAAATATGGAGAAGAATCCTTTACCTTTATGGTATTAGAAAAAACTGAGGAACCAAATAAACGTGAAATTGATTATATTACCCTCCATGATAGTTATCATAGTGGTTACAATGAAACATTAGGAGGCGATGGTAGGAGTTATTTAAACTTAGACACTAATGATGTCTGTATGTACTATCTAGCCGTTAATTCAATAGCAACAACAGCAGAATATTATAAATGTGATGTCGGGACTATACGTAACATCTTATATAATAAGAATATCCCGACTTTAACTGGGGCGCAAGTTACTAAAAATAAAACTAAAAAAGCCGTTGCTCAGATAGATAAAATAACAGATATGATTATAGCAACCTTTGAGTCTACAATGGAAGCAGAAAGAGCTGTGGGAGGGAATAAACACATTGCTGATGTGTGTAATAGAAAAAGAAAAACTGCGGATGGGTACAAGTGGAAGTATATATAGTCCCTGGCTCTCCGCCAAATTTAAAATTAATAGAAGGAGGTAATAATATGGACAAATTAGCGAAGAGATACAAGGACAAATATAACCAAGAAGTAAATGCAAAACGAAATATGTACAACAGACTAAAACGATACGACAAACTAAAAAAAGCGGTAGAGTCTGAAGACAGTGTTTATGTAAATCAGTTATTAGAAGATATAAACGAAAGCAACAAAAATTATAAATTGCTCATCTAAAATTGCCCCTTGGTGAAGTGGTATCACACCACACTTTGACTGTGGCATCCGAGGTTCGAATCCTTGAGGGGCAACCAAATGTGCTGCTAGCTCAATGGTAGAGCACCTCACTTTTAATGAGGTGGTTGGAGGTTCAAATCCTTCGCAGCACACCAAAATAAAGGAGATAATTATGGAAAAGTGGAAACCTCTTATTTATAATACTGTCGATTACGGGGTATTTTATGAAGTCTCTAATTTAGGCAGAGTGCGAAACGCAAAGACTAAAAGAGTTGTTAAATTAAACTCCTCACAAACAGGTTATTTATGCTATGTTGGAAGTTTAGGTAGTCGTTCTAAAAGCAAGTCATTTAGAATCAATCGTGCAGTTATGTGTTCTTTTGAGCCAGCTGCGGATACGACAAAGGATGTAAATCATATAGATGGAGATAAACACAATAATACAATAAGTAATTTAGAGTGGTGTTCGGCAAGTGAAAATATAAGGCACGCATACCAAAATAAGTTAATGAGCCGTCGGACAGGTTCAACCAACTCTGCTGCTAAGTTATCAAATGAGGCCATTAAAAAAATAAGAGAACTATATATACGAGGAAACAAAGAATTCGGATGTAGAGCACTAGGGAAAAAGTATAATGTGGCTCATACAACAATCTCCGACATTGTGAATAACATTAGTTGGATATGATAAATATACCCTTGTGGCGCAATGGATTAGCGCAGTTGGTTTCGAACCAATTGGTTGAAGGTTCGAGTCCTTCCAGGGGTGGGAACACGAGTTTAACCACTTCCACGTAGTGTGTTCTGGATAAAGCAAGGAGTTAAACAATGTAGTATAGAAAGGAGCTGTTTAATTATGGCATACATCTATAAAGTTACAAACAAGAATAACGGAAAGATTTATGTAGGTAAGACTAATCAAGATGTCAAACACCGTTGGAAACAACATTGCAACGATTTCAAGAGAACTAGAAACGAAAAGCGGCCATTATATGCAGCAATAAAAAAGTATGGAAGCAGTGCTTTTGAGATTTCGATTATAGAAGAAGTAATATCAGAGAAGAGTAGTGATAGAGAGATTTACTGGATTAACACTTTAGGAAGTTACAAGAATGGATATAACGCAACTAAAGGTGGCGATGGTACTATTTATATTGATTACGATTTAGTAGAAAGAACGTTTAATAACTTAGGATCAGTTTTAAAAACTACAGAGTTACTTGGTATACATGAGCAGACAGTTAGAAAAATATTGAAACAAAGGAATATCAGACTATTAACAAGATCAGAAATAGGAAAACAGGCTAGTAAACCAGTGGGACAATACACCTTGGATAATGAAGTTATTGCAGTGTTTGGTTCTAGCAAAGAAGCCGCTAGAAGGCTAAATCTAAGAAGCTGTAATATATCAAGAACCTGTAATGGAAAAAGAAAAACAGCTTACGGATGCTTGTGGAGATTTATATAGTCTCTCCAAGGGTGCCAAATAATAAATGAGTAGAGGCGGAAAATGTAGACGCGCTGAAGAAAATAATGTGTCCTCATACGGTGGGTAATCTTAGTGAACCACGCAAGGACGGTATAGAGTGTAAATCTCTATCTACTCACTAATATGCCCTTATGGCGGAACTGGTAGACGCGCTAGCCTTAGAAGCTAGTCTGTAACAGGGTGCAAGTTCGACTCTTGCTAGGGGCACCAAATGCTCGGATGACGGAATTGGTAGACGTAGAGGACTTAAAATTCTCTGTCCTTGTGGCGTGGGAGTTCAAGTCTCCCTCTGAGCACCAAATAAATATGCGGGTCGAATATGCGTAGTGATATCGACAAAGAAAAGAGAGAGGCATAAAGATTATTCTAGTCTCTTTCAACCCGCTCCAACTTGGGGCATTAGCGTAGCGGTCTAACGCGCCACCCTGTCACGGTGGAGATCACGGGTTCAAATCCCGTATGCCTCGCCAATTTAAAAATAATAAGGCTGAGTAGCTCCAACGGTAGAGCAGGCGGTTGAAGGCCGTCGTGTTGTAGGTTCGATTCCTACCTCAGCCACCAAACGCACTTGTAGCTCAGCTGGTTAGAGCGCACGCCTGATAAGCGTGAGGTCAAAGGTTCAAATCCTTTCAGGTGTACCATAAGAAAAATAATGAGGCCTTAAGTGGTCAACAGGTAGCCTAAGTATACTAGTAATTGCTTAGGTGGCGTAATGTCTTAATGTGAATCCATCGGTCGCCTATTTCGATAGAGCGGGCTAGGATTTTGTTTCATGGAAAACCTTTGTAGGTAACTCCTACATAAAAAAGTAACAAAGGCCTTAGGAGTTGCAAACGCTTTAGCCTTATTAGAAAGCGTAAGACAAGCCGAAATAGCTCAACTGGTAGAGCAACTCACTTGTAATGAGTAGGTTGTGGGTTCAAGTCCTACTTTCGGCACCATATTTGGGGAAAAGTATGATACTAGTGCAATAAATATAATTGCATAATTTAGGTTTGAATCCTAATGACTCCACCACAATTGGGAGTGTACTCAAGCGGTCAACGAGGTTAGACTGTAAATCTGATGGCTTTAGCCTTCGAAGGTTCGAATCCTTCAGCTCCCACCATAATTTAAAGGAGGCTTTACTATGTATTCATTAAAAGAAATGTGGTTCATTATTTTAAAAGTAAGAGGATCTAGAAAATGGCTAATGCTTGGAAGGTGGTTTAAACATGGCAGGTCTTTTGACTACGGCTGTAATATAAGCTATGGTATAATTGAAAATATCAAAGACCAAATAGTGTTCTTCAATAAACTAAGATCGAGAGATAATTGTCCTATTGGAATGTCTATAGAAGAATGGAATACAGAGATGGATCGTTTTGAGTTTGTGGCTAAGAGACATTTAGAAACATACTACGGAGACTTACCATCACATTTAGCGATAGAGAAAGAGTTTTGGAGATTGTTTACAAAGTTGATCTACCACTTCTGGTTATAAGAGATATAATTGCCTTGACAAAAGGCTTTTTCTATGCTATAATATACATAGAGTAGGAGGAAAAAAATGAAGACTATTATACATATAAACAAGAAGCAAGCCGTTTTCACACGTAAGACTGGTAACGCTTTATATATATCATTTAGTTTAGATTTAGACGCCCTCCGTAGAATAAAAGAAATGCCCAAAAGAATATATCACTCTCAATGGTTAGAGTGGGAGATACCTATGAAAGATCTAGGTTTGTTCATGATGTTATTCAGAAGTTTTCCAATGACCACCGAGTCACCAGAGGAAACTAAGGATGTTGTAAATAAGATAAAGGAATATAAAAAAGGTATTGCTGGTTTCGATGTGTCACAAATAAACGAAAATTTTAAATATATTACTAAGCCGTTTCCTCACCAACATGAAGCATTTATTTATGCACAGAATCACGAGATGTTCTTATTAGCAGATGACCAAGGGTGTATCTCAGGAGACGCCGTTGTTCAAATAAACTTTGGGAGAGCTTCTCAGAAGGTGTCATTACGAAAAGCCTACGAGTTATTTAAAAAACATAATAGGAAGCCTCCATATATGTGCAGATGCTTAAAGAATAATATTTTTGGTCAACATGGAGTTAAAAATATATTATACAAAGGAGAACAACAAACCTATAAATTAACATTAACAAATGGATATCAAATTAAAGCCACTGGAGATCATCTAATTTTAACTGATGGGGGATATATTGAATTAACTAGTTTAAAGGTTAATGATAATATTGTTACAAATGGTACTTCTGTTTGTAAGTTATGCGGGAGTCATGAGAATCTAATCACTTATAAGTACGCTAAATATTTGGGACACTGTAAAAAATGTGCTTATCAGCTAAGAGATTTAGATAGACATCCTAAAGAACATAAAAGAATGGACGCAGATGGTTACGTAGTATTATCAGGTAGTGATTATTGGGAGCATCCACGAAGAAATGCTTCTGGATATGTCTATGAACATATTATAATTATGGAAAACCATGTTGGAAGGCAAATAACAAATCAGGAAGTAGTCCATCATAAAAATAGGGATAGGTCCGACAACAGAGTAGAGAATTTAGAGTTATTATCAATGTCGGAGCATAGACAGAGGCATGTACCAGACTCAATAAATAACTTAATGGGTAGGAACTATAAATCAAAATCAGGATTGGACATCATAGTTGTTCCGAAATATGAGAAAGTCATCTCTGTTGAGAAGGATATAATTCAAGATGTATATGATATTGTTATGGACGAACCCTATCACAACTTTGTGGCAAATGGAATAGTAGTCCATAACTGTGGGAAAACTAAATGCGCAATAGACATAGCAGTTAGCAGACGAGGACAATTCAAACATTGTTTAATTATCTGTGGAGTTAATGGTTTAAAATGGAACTGGGAAAAAGAAATAGAACTACATAGTAATGAGAGTTGTCACATCCTTGGTACATATAAAGGTAAAGGAAATGTAACAAGACAGGGAGTCTCTACAAAGAAAATAGAATCTCTGAATACAGAGAGAGACGACTTCTTTCTTATAACAAATAAAGAATCTTTGAACAACAAAGAGATACTTGCTATCTTAGAAGATAAGTGCAAGTCTGGTGAAATAGGAATGGTTATCATAGATGAGTTCCACAAAGTTAAAAACTACAGAAGTCAGGTAGGAAAGAATATTCACAAGTTATCAAGTTTCTATAAAATGGCCTTGACAGGAACACCTTTAATGAATAGTCCGGTCGACTTATACAATTTGTTAAGATGGGTAGGAGTAGAAAATAGATCTCTTACTAACTTCGAGAATAGATACTGTATGTTTGCTAGTGGTTTCATGGCGAGAGAAGTAGTAGGGTTTAGGAACATGCCAGAACTTCAAGAACGATTACACAGAGTTCAATTAAGAAGAAAGAAAGAAGATGTTTTAGACTTGCCACCAAAAATATTGTCAGTTTCGTATGTTGAACTTGACAAAGGTCAGCAAACATTGTATGATGATATTAAATTAGAACTAATCTCACAAATAAATGAAATAAAATTACTACCTAACCCATTGGCTAAATTAATAAGGTTAAGACAAGTAACAGGAGCCCCATCAATTTTAGATCCAGAGTTGGGTTACGGAGTTAAGCTTGAGAGATTATTAGAACTTGCACAGGAATTAAAAGGACAGGGTTCTAAATTCATTGTGTTTAGTAATTGGAAACAGGTAATACGAAGAGTAGAAGAGATGTTCAGAAGTTATGGTATTACATTTACGACAATTGATGGAGATGTAAAGGATACTGACAAGATGGCTAATATAGATAGCTTTCAAAATGATCCGAATGTAACAGGACTATTAGGAACTACTGGTGCTTTAGGTACTGGGTTCACAGCACATGCTGCTGAATATGTATTTTTCCTTGATAGCCCATGGAACGAAGCCAACAAACGTCAAGCAGAAGATCGTGCCCATAGAATAGGAACTAAGCACACTGTTAACGTTGTAACCATCATAGCCAAAGATACAATAGATGAAAGAATTGAAGATTTAATTTATAGAAAAAAAGAAATGTCGGATTTCCTTGTAGACGGTAAAGGTAAATCAGATTGGAACGAAATACTTACAAGTTTGTTAGAATAACATTGACAATGTTGCAAAAATATGTTAGTATATATTTATGGAAGGAGAGGACTATATGATAAGTTTTAACCTAGAAAAGAAAGAAGACGAAGAATTAGACGCAATGGAGTTCGCGGTAAAATATTACTACGAAAACAACGAAACAAAGAAAAAGGTTGAGAAAGAAGTAAAGAAACACGGTGCTACTATAAAGGAAAACCTTGAAGTTGGAGACAGCGCAACGTATCCCGCAGTAGGGCTAAAAGCATCACTCACAGCTAAGAAATCTACCTACTTACTAGCAGCAAAGTTAGAAGCAAAACTAGAGTCTCTTAAAGGTATTGTACCTGGAGTTGAAGAATGTTTTGTTACGACTGTAACGGTTGACCAAAATAAAGTAGGAGAACTAATAGCAGCAGGTTTACTTGATCCAACATTGTTAGAAGAATGTACGGAAGAAAAAGTAACAGGCGCGTTATATGTGAAACCTATAAAATAGAAGGGAGAATAATATGGCAAAATTAAAAGAAATGACGTTTCAAAAGGATGTAAAACTTTCTCACGATTACAACAGTGTAGGAATAACCTTTGGAGTTACTATGGAAGTTGAAGAAGGAGAAAACACAGATGAGTTAAAAATAAACTCATGGGCTGCTATTGACAAAGAAATGGAAATACAAGTCGTAGACGCTAAGAAAGTCTTGGGGATGCCTCAATGAAGTATATAGAGATACCCATAAGATATTTTCTACCTGATGTTTATAGCGAGATAATAGGTTACTACGACATGGCAGGAGAGATGGTTATATTTCCTGTTTTTGAAGGACCTACAATAGAAATAAACATGGATGAAAAACCTGTAAAAAAAGTAGCAAAAAACAAAGAGTCAAAAGGAAAAAAAGTAGCAAAAAACAAAGTTACCAAAGATGAGCAGTTATTTGGTATGCTTGCGAATACGAAGACAGTAATAGATTTTTTCAACACAACAACAGGTTCAGATTTTAAAGCAACAACTAAAAGTACTCAACAGGCCATTCATGCAAGAATGGAAGAAGGGTACACAATAGAAGATATAAAAGAAGTAATTAATGTTAAAAGCGCCGACCCTTATTTTGTAACCAACCCAAGATACTTATGTCCCTCAACATTGTTTAGACCAAGCAATTTCGAGAAATATCTAAATGAAGCAAGAGCGGCAAAAGGCTTGACAAATGACACACATTTTAATACAGATGTGGAGACTGCCTCAATAAGTGACGAGAGTTTCTAAATGTGGTGGAATGATTTAAACCTACCTGAATGTACTTTATCTAATAGTTGTCCGCAGTTTGATTCGGCTAAATGTAAGATATCGTGTGTTAAGTATCACATGGCAAAACAAGCAATAGAGTATTCTAATTTACCTAAACGAGCATTTGATGATTTGTCATTAATGCCTGAGAAAGTAGACCTTGAAGCCTTTAAAACTTGCAAGAATTTCTCAGAGAATATTCTTGACCATGTAAAACAAGGCGACGGTTTATATATTCACGGATTCAATAAGGGTAACGGAAAGACAACATGGGCTTTTAAGATAATTATAAAGTACATAGAACAACTTGCTAAACACGGAAAAGGATGGGACAATGATATACCTATCTATTACCTCAATGTTTCAGAGATGTTTGACCAGTACAGAAGTAACATGGAGGATAAAGAATACACCAAAGCAATAGAGGATGCAATTTATGGTGCAGATTTAGTTATATTCGATGATGTTGGAGTGGAAGCGCCTACAACTTGGGTAAAGAATAAACTGTATACATATATTAATTATAGATACAATAACAAAAAATCTATAATATTCACTAGCAACTTAACACTCACACAACTGGGTGCTAAGATAGATGATAGAGTGGCGGATAGAATTAGTCAAGTGTGCAGACCGATTCAATTCCAAGGACAGTCAAGAAGATTTAATCAAAGATGGTGGGAGGACAAAACATGATAGAACTACAAATACTCAACAAGATCCTTCAAACTCAAGACATAACTTTTCTAATTGACGCAGGAATTAAGCCACAGGATTTCAGTGCGGCATACATGGAAGAAATATCTTTCATATATGACCACTACAATAAGTATGGTAACATACCTGATATGCTAACATTTTTTGGTAAATATACCAACTGTGATAACATAGAAGTAAACGAGGCAACAACATACTTAGTCGACAAATTCTTTGATGATTTGATTTATCGTAAACAAGTTATAACAGCGAATGAATGGGGAACACAATTAAGAAACCCAGATAGTAGCCAATCATTTGACTACCTAGTATCACAAGTAGAAGAAATAAAGAACATTCAAATGAAACAGGCTCAAGGAACTGACATAACAACAGATTTAGAAAGACTCGATAAATACAAAGAATTACTAGAGAATCCAGAAGCAATAGGTATCAAAACAGGTATAAAGCAACTCGATGATATAATACATGCATTTCTTTCAACAGACTTAATTGTATTAGCAGCGAGAACAAACCAAGGTAAATCATTCTTAGCCTTAAAGATAGCCAGTAACATTTGGAATCAGGGGCACAAGATCTTGTTTTATAGTGGTGAGTTAAATGCGGTACCGACAGGGTATAGATTCGACACCTTGGTGCACAACTTCAGTAACACAGGTCTTATCACAGGGGACAGAGATTTAGGACACTTTATGACTCCTGAGAAGTATGAAGAGTACGTAAGAGAACTTGCAACTAAAGACACTCCATTTATAGTAGTAACCCCATCAGATTTAGGGAACTCACAAATGGATGTACCCACATTGAAAAACCTTATGGAAAAACATCAACCAGACTTTGTAGTACTGGATCAACTAAGTTTAATGTCAGATGCTAGAGGAAAGAAAAATGACATTGAGAGAATCAAATACTCACACATCATGGAAGACTTGCGAATACTTGTTAATGAGAAAGAAATACCAGTAATGGTAACAAGCCAAACTAACCGAAGTAGCGCTGTTAAGTCAAAAGGAATAACAGAGCCACCAACGATAGCAGAATTAAGTGAAAGTGATGGAGTGGCACACCATGCAACGAAAGCATTAATGTTTGTTGTAAATAGCGATATACTAAACTTGATTATTAGAAAGAACACCAACGGAGAAAAGGACAAGAGTTTCAGGATGTTATGGAATAAGAACTACGGAATCTTTCAACCATTCTCAGACCCAGAAGAACCTGAAGAAGAACCACTAGAAGCACCAGTGATTCCTGAAGGGTCGGCGAAGTTTTAGATGTTGAATGGAATAGATGTAGAAGATTTACTTACCTTAATGACAACCGAACTATTGTTAGTGAACAATGGATATAACCCTGATATTAAACCAACAGGCGACAATGTCATGATAACATGTCCTTACCACAAGAACGGACAGGAACGAAAGCCCTCAATGGGAGTAGCGATAGACAAGACAATAACAACAGAAAAAGGAACTTGTCACTGCTTTACTTGCGGAAGAGTAGTCTCACTGCCAACACTAATATCAGATGCCTTTGGGTATGACGATTTTGGTTCATACGGAAACAAATGGATAGCAAAACAATTTTATAGTTATTCAGATGAGCGACCTGAGATACAAATTATACCAGAAGAGAAGACAGTGTTTGAGGAAACAGGAGAATACTTCTACAACCCATTATCACTTCCTTACTTAACAGGTAGAAAAATATCAGAGGACATTATACGAAAGTTTGAAATTGATTATGACATCCAAGATAATGCAATTATATTTCCAGTTAAAGACAAGAGCGGACAAGTGCTCTTCACTCAAAGAAGATTCACAAAAGCAAAAATATTTATGAATAGTGAAGGTGCAGACAAAGCAGCAACATTGTACGGAATAGATAAAGTTTACGAGATAGTCGGCCAGTTAGATAGAGGTACTCATTTATATGTAGTAGAAAGTATTATTGATGCTTTATATTTATGGAGTAACGGATATATAGCGGTTGCCTCAATGCAAGCGCAAGCAAGCGAGAAGCAATTAAGACTATTAAAAGAACTACCAATTTACAACATAGTGCTTGCACAGGATAACGATAGTGCAGGAATCACAGGCGCAAATAAGATGCGTGACGAGTTAAAGGACAAACACCTAGCAAGGTTAATATTTCCTGCAGGGTGCAAAGATGTAAATGATATGAGTATTGCGCAAGTATTAAGCCACAGTATCTCATACATATTTTAAAGGAAGAGGTAGAGTATGTACATAAAAGCAGAAACATTAGTCTTTGATATAGCCGATTTTGATACTGCTATTATCGTTGATATTACAAAAGAAGAAGAGAGAGAAGAAACAGTTGGCAAGTTCTTTAAAAGAACTAAAACAATAAAAGAAAAACTCGATGGCCGTCAACTTACAGTCAATCTAAAAGGTAAAAACGGTATAATTACCACTACTTATACTGACGAGGGAGCCAAAAGGCTCGATAAGACCTTAGAGTCAATTTTAAAACAAGCAAATAAGTATGAAGAATCAAACAAAAAGAAGGAGAAATAATATGAAAATAGACTTACAAACAGCAATTAATAAGTTCCAAAGCGGTGGAGGAGGAGACTTCTTAACACTAAAGAACGACGGAGACAGCATCACAGGTAGATTTATCTACGGAAATGACCCAAATGAAATGGACTACTTTGTAGTTTACGAAATTGAAGTTGATGGAAAAAGAAGAATGGTAGAACAAAATAGTGAGCAAGATCCATTCGCTATGGCAGGATTTAGACCTAAAGTAAGAGCATTACTACAATTTGTAGATGCAACTGATGGGGCTATAAAATTCTGGAACAGAGGAAAGAAAGACTTAGAAGATTTAATAGTATATATGAATCAATATGGAAATCTTTATGCACTACCATTAACAATTAAAAGAAGTGGTAGACCAGGAGACAAAAATACAATATATGTTAAATTACCAGGAGTACCTGATGCAATAACACCTGCAGATTTACCAAATAGTTTAGCAGATAGAATGCTTAACAAACATGACGGAATATTCTTGAAGTTTACAGATCAAGAACAAGCTCAATACTTGGCGAATCCAACTATGTTTAAACTAACAAAAACACCTAAAGCTGCTGTACAAGGGCAATATAATCAACCTGCTGCACAACCAGTTCAATATGCGCAACCAGCACCACAACCTGCGTATGCACAACCTGTGCCAGTAGCACAACCAGCGCCTCAACCTGTACAATATGCTCAACCAGTTGCACCAGTTGCACCAGTGGCACCAGTGCCTGCAACACCCGCAACAATGGTTAATCAAGCACCAGTTGCACCACCAGTACCAGTAGCACCTGTTGCACCAGTACAACCAGTTGCAGCACCAGTTGCGCCTGTTCAACCTATAGTTCAACCTGTAGTTGCAACAGCACCAGTAAGCCCTGCTTACCCACAACCTGCTACAACAACAATATTTTAATAAAAGGAGGTTATTATGAATAGCAAAATAATTCTAAACCAAGTTGACACCAAAGCAGTTATAAGCAAAGCAGGAAAGAAAAAGAAACCTGTGCGTACAGCTGAAGAGAAACGTGTTGATACCATCGCTCAGATGGAAGGTAACATGCAAGAATATTGCAAACTACTTACAGCGCAAAGACCAGATGTTAACTATGAGTTAATAACCGACTTGGCAAGATTAGAAACATATTATAACAAAATTATAGAAAATGGAATAGTGGCTCTCGATACCGAGGGCACAGGATTAGACCCAATTGACGACCATGTCGTTGGGGTATCTTTGTACACCCCTGGGGAAAATCCTGTATACATTCCTTGCGACCATACAAATTATGACCGCAACATAGATGTGAAACCTTTCTTGGAAAAGATAACAACCGATAGTATTGATAATGGATTAAAGGTTATCATGGCGAATGGTAAGTTCGATATACGTTGTATACGAAATACCTTCAACATGGACCGATACATTAAAGTATTTTGGGATTGTATTTTAGCCTCGAAGTTTTTAAATGAAAATGAGAAATCACATGGGTTGAAGAATTTATGGAATACCTATGTTCTAGGAGATGTAACAGCAGATGTTCAATCTTATACCAAATTATTTGGTAAGTTTGGCTTTGGTGTTTATAATCCTGATGTAATATACTACTACCCTGCAATGGATGGTTTGGAAACTTATGAAGTTTTTAAATTTCAAGAGCCTTTCCTTACTGCAACATCACAAGAGTGCAAAGACCAAGATCTAGTAGGGGCAGCATGGTTATTCAATGAGATAGAAATGCCTTTGGCAGGATACTTAGCTATGTCGGAAGACATGGGCTTTAAGATAGATTTAAAATATGCTAAAGAATTAGAAGAAAAATATGAAAAAGAGTTGACAGAAATACTTGCCGACTTTAATACAGAGATAGGTAAGGTAAGTCATTTATTCGACTTGTTAAATGTAGAACAAATGATAGGTTATGCAGGAGTAAGAGTTAACGACGGAAACGGAAACATGGTAATACCTGCGGATGTTCAAAAGAAGATCGACAACAAGACTAAAATGATATCAGGAATGAAAGACCATGTTAATCCAAGTAGTCCAATTCAGTTATCAATTCTTTTCTATGACTGCTTACACATGTCAAATACTAAGAAAACAAGAGGAACAGGCGTAGACATTATAGAGGAACTTAAAAAGAGTTTCCCTAAATATGCTGACCTACTTGGTTACTTATTAGAGTACAGAAGAGTAGCAAAACTACTTAACACTTATATAAAGAAGATTCCTGAAAAAGAAGTTAAAGCATCAACTGGTAAAGTTCATTGTAATTTTAATCAGTACGGCGCAGCGACAGGAAGATTCAGTAGTAACAAACCAAACCTACAGAACATACCTGCTAGAAACAAAGAAATTAGAAAAATGTTTATACCTAGTGAAGGGTACTACTTAATCAGTAGTGATTACTCACAACAAGAGCCACGTTGTCTTGCAGAACTTTCGAAAGACCAAGCGATGATAGATGCATACACACAAGGAAAAGACTTGTATGCCGACATGGCGAGTACTTTATACGGAGTTACTTATGATGAATGTCTAGAGTTCGCTTCAGACGGCACAAAGAACCCTGCTGAGTACAAACAGAGAAGAACCAATACTAAGAGTGTACTATTAGGTATAATGTATGGTAGAGGGGCTAATTCTATCGCTGAACAGATAGGTCTTAGCAAAGAAGAAGCGAAAAATGTTATAGAGAAGTTTAATAAGGATTTCCCTAACATAAAGAAATTCGAACAAGAGCAACAAAAGAAGTGTAGAAGATTCGGATATGTTAAAACAATATGGGGTCGTAAGAGAAGACTACCTGATTTAAACTTGTCTCCGTTCGAAATAACAGGAGCAATAACCGAAGACGGAAAACAAATAATTATAAAAGATTTAAAAAATACATGGAACTTTAATGATAGGAAAGAAAAGATATACCACTACTCTCATGCGTACAATGTTACGATAAAAGATAATCGTGGTTTCATTGCGCAAGCAGAGAGACAAACATTGAACTCAGTAATTCAAGGGAGTGCAGCAGACATAACCAAAATTGCAATGGTAAGACTTTACGAAGACAAAAGATTACAAGATCTTGGTGTAAGAGTAATATCAACCGTGCATGATGAAGTTATATGCGAGGCGCCTATCCCAGTAGCACTAGAGAGCATGAATTTAATCACAGACATAATGCGACAAGCCGTTGCATATAAGATAAAAATTCCAATGAAATGTGATGGAGAAATCCTTGACAAATGGAGTGGGAAAGATTTATCGGAGGAGATGGTTTAATGTTTTTAAAGGCCAGAATGGCAAATCTTAAAGGCAATAGAAGACTATCAGAAACAGAATTTCTACAAGAGTTAGAGGATGTGCTAGATAGGAACAAATGTACTTATCATAGACAACCCCTTATGAATCTTAAAGACATGTATGTAATTGTAACAAAAGAAGATGAAAAATATGTAGCAATGTTGACAGCCGGATTTATTTACGGAACCATAGAGTTTTACGGTATCGAAAGGCTATATATGAGAGGAGACTAGTTAGTAATGGCTAAAAATGATTTAGCGAAACTAATACAAGCTAACGTCGCTCCAAAGACAGCAGAAGATGAATTTGTCTATGCGTTCTTTAAGACTGCATTAGAGATGAACCCAAGTAGGAAACCTACACCAGGCTCATTCTCACCGTCGTCAATAGGAGCATGCGAAAGAGAGCTTTATTACAGATACACAGGCGTAGAGCCTGACATTGATATAAGACTTGCAAACCAAGTAGGGCCGTTTAATTCTATCATGCAAAATGGATCTGATAGACACGAGAGAATCCAAGAGGTAGTAATGGCAATGCAAAGTAAGGGTCACGATGTACAATGGATAGATGTAGGAGAATTTGTTGAAAGAACAAGACCTATAGGAACAAAGGTATTAAATCAACAAGGATATGAAACAAAACTTATAAACGAAATACTTGAATTAAGATTTTTATGTGATGGTATCATAGTTTATAGAGGAGAATATTATATATTAGAAATAAAAACAATGTACAATGGAAAGTGGGCAAAGGCTAACATGAGTAGAAAACCTCATGAGGAACATATACCACAAGCCGCAACATACTCACTTGTATTAAATATAAATAAAATACTATTCTTATATGAGGATAGAAACATGATGGGTATTTGCCCAATAGTGTATGAAGTAACAGAAGAAGATAAGCAACTAATTGTAAACAAAGTAACCAATGTTAAGAACTATGTACAGCTTGAGTGTGTACCACCACTGTGCCAAGATTCTAGTAAGTGTAAGTATTGTAGATACAAGAACCAATGTGCTGCAGACGGACACACACAATCAATAGAGGATATAAGTAATGGCTAGTAGGGATCCAGGAAAAGCGTTCGAAGACAACTTCGAGGACTCTGAAACCACTGCATTAGTGCAACGTTTCTACGATGTAACGACAGGGTTTAAAGGTGTAAGTTATTGTTGTGACTACTTAGTATTCGCAAACAAACGATTATACTGGCTAGAGTTAAAATCTACGAAGACAGGTACACTGCCTTTGAGAAACATGAGCGACAATCAATACGACGGACTTCAAGACAAGGATACTTATGCTGATACTATCTGTGGGTTAGTGATTAAATATACAAACTACAAAGACCACTACTTCATTCCGATAGCGGAAGTAAAAAGAATAAAAGAATCAGGAGCAGCTTCGATAAGACATAAGCAAATAATAGATGGAAAAATTAAATGTGTAAAAATGGACAGAACAGACAATAAACCTGTTAATTGGGAATATGATATAGATAAACTATTACTAGACCTAAAGAATATGGAGGCATAATATGTTAATGATAGATCCTTTTACAATTATAAGAAGCACAGATGAGGAACTTAGAAACTATTTACACGAATTGTCAGTACAAAGCGAAAAGAAAGATACCAGCAACTCAATAGAACTAGGCGACAAGATAGTTCTTTTAAGCGATGCACAAACTATTGCAGGAGAGCTTCTTGCTAGGTTTGACAAGGAATACGAAGATGCCAAAGCAATTCAAGAGGTTAATTATGGGAAAGAAGTTAGGAACCAAAGAGCATTATGGCAAGAAGAAAACATTGATGTCAAATGTCCTGCAGCAACTTACTTCGACAGAATAGCACTTGAGAACACATTAGAAGAAAAATTAGCGCTTAACGAAAAGAAAAAGATATTAACAAGTTTCAGAAAGATTTATAACAATTACGAGACACGAATAAATGCACTTAAGAGATTACAAGACAGGGTCTCAAACTTAGGATTTTAGGAGGTTATAATATGAAAATACTAGATTGTAGAGGGGTAGACAAAAATACTAACGAAACGGTGTATGGAGAACTAACAGTTTTTTGTGCGGTTGGCGACGGTACTGACAAAAAAGGTTTACTAACAGATGAAGAGGGTAAAGACCATTGGGTGTATCTAAATACAACAGCACAATGGTGTAACCATAGATTAAGAGCAACCAACGAGAAAGTATTTATACCTCTTATTGCTCTAAAAGGATACGGGGAAGGGGAGCCCTTTATAACATGAAAGAAAAGATATGGGGACCAGCGGAACGAGCTGCACAAAGAAAAGTTATGAGAGAAATAAAAGTGCCTAAACAAGATAATATGTTTGATTACTACAGCAAGAGAGCAGAGGACTACCTTAATGAGGATGAGATGATCTATCTAACCAAAGAGGAAAAGACTTGTATGCAAGAATCCATACTAAAGCAATGTACACCTACTGGAAGAAACGTGTTTGATTTATACAATAAAAAGACCGCAAAGGAAATGTTTGCAGAGTTGGGGTATGGACTAAAGAAGGATAATAGCAATTTTATAACTTATATTAAAGAGGATATTAACTATGGAGTGGAGTACACTATATCATTTGATAAGGTTTCAAAGATTACATATTTAAACTTTTATGACTATGTGCACGGGACACACAAGCCGGAGGGAGTAATCCATTATAAGGAATTCAAAGCAATTCAACAACAAATAATAGAATTGGAGTGGTAATATGAAGCAAGAAATGAAAGCAATAACAGGGCTAATAGAGTTAAACGAATTACTAGCCGCTGCCAATAAGGGTGAAATAATAATCAATAGCTTTATACCAAACATAACATTAGAAAATGCTGTCGGAGAAGACATAGGAGTACTAATAATCTCAATAGAAAAGGAAGATGTCGATGAGTAATATAGAGAAGACCTTAGAGGCCATCAGAAAAAGTTACGGAGAAGACTCTGTAATGGTACTGGGCGACGGACATGGATTAGATGTAAAGAGAACGACAAGTGGATCGCTTAAGCTTGATGAAATATTAGGTGGCGGATATCCCCAAGGAAGAATCATAGAAATTTTCGGACCAGAGTCATGTTTAGATGCGGATACTTTCATACAATACGATGTTATGTCTGGGGACAAGAGAATAAATCACAAAGGTGGCAGCATAAAAAGATTATATGAGAGGTTTCATAAAGACTTTAATGGGGTACAACAAGGTATTCATTTAATGAATAATGATGTAGACTTTTACGTATCAGCTGTGAATGAAGAAAATAGAGTTATAAAAAATAAAGTACTTGACGTAGTTAACACCGGAAATAAAGAAACATTTGAGATGATGGATATATGGGGGAATAGGATAATAGCCACAGCCGACCATAAATTTTTAACGTTAGATGGTTATAAGAAACTTTCTGAATTAGCTGTGTACGACATTATATTCATACATAACAATACCCACTATAAAAACAAAAA
>Ga0075113_1000175_pt1 | contig 21168 bp, 29 predicted proteins | sample AntAceMetag02UKA_FD_69788 | JGI IMG/M metagenome (GOLD analysis project Ga0075113, IMG submission 69788) | Saline lake microbial communities from Ace Lake, Antarctica - Antarctic Ace Lake Metagenome 02UKA | ecosystem: Environmental > Aquatic > Non-marine Saline and Alkaline > Saline | place...
TATATAAAAACTATCGGGACGCTGGCTTAAGCCACTACGAATTAACCACAGTTTGATAGTTCTGTGTGTTTTTTAAAAAGTTTTCATTTACATATAAAAATAAATATGTTATAATACACATGAAGTCATATAATAAGTCAAAAGGGGCTGATATTATGAAACGAAGTCAAAGTGAGAAAAAACCTAAGGGGATTCTGCACTTTTTTTAATGGACAAACACCGCCAGCCCTTACGCAGAACTTATCACGAACAACTAGAAGAACGAAGGGCGAAAAGCGTTGACGATAAAATATTTTGTAAAAGCTTAAAAAGGATGTTCAAGTATCAATTAGAAGAACGAAAGCAAGAGAAGGAATATTATGAGCAAGGTGAAAGACAAACTGATAGAGGTCTGTGGATATAGTTGTATGCTCGGCGGAAAGATATCAAAACATAATAATTTAACATATCATCACTTGAATCCAAAACGGTGCGGAGGACGGAAGTCATTTAAAAATGGCGTGTTAATAACTAAAAGTATGCATCATCTTATAAACAGGATAGAAAGTAAATCGAAAGACGACATGGAATATATAACAGAATACATGGTAAAATTAAAAAAAATGAGATATAAACAATATAAAGAGCGGATTGGGAGAATTATATGAAGATTATAATAAACCATAGTTATAGAAGCGGAACGTTAAATAAATATATAACAAAAGAAAGAACTAATAAATATATAGCAGCAAAGATGAAAAAAGAAGAGACTCAATGGAGTGAATGGGAAACGAAGTATAAACACCATAAGTTGAAGTATCCACTTATAATGACATATACGTGGCATATAAAAGATAAAAGGATTGATCCAAGTAACTGGGCTTTCTGTGTTAAATATATTGAGGATGGAATGGTTAGAAGCGGATTTCTACCAAATGATGGTTATGATGAAATAGCGGAAATCAGACATAAATATGTTATAGACGATGAAGAATACGTGCAGGTTGAACTGTTGGAAGTATAAAAGTTTTGATAAGAGGTTATTATGGACGTTACTATTTTAATATTAAGTTGTGATAAAAATAAAGATTTATGGGAACCGATGATTAAGACTATTAGTATTTATTGGAAAAACAAAGATAATATGCCGATAAAGTTTATAAGTGGCGACGAAACGTGGACTGTTAGAATTAGGGAAGCATTATCTAAAGTAACTACAAAGTATGTAATAATGATGTGTGACGACCATTTTATAAGAGACAAAGTGGATATGGAAAGAATAAGAGAATATGTAGCTCTAATGGACGATAATATTGCCTGCATAAACTTTGAAGATTCATTTGGCGGAAATAAAAAAACCGATATTGAAGGTTTAGAGTTAAGACCGAATAAGTCACCATATATGTGTAGCACGCAACCAGCATTATGGAATAGAAAGATATTAATTGAATTATTAAAAGGAAATATGGATATATGGCAATGGGAAATCCAAATTATAGATAGCAAGTATAATTTTTATATAAACGGTGGTGATCCAATAATAGATGTTGGATATCATAATAGTAAATGGATGGGACTTAAAAAAGGGAAATGGTGCAGAGAGATAGTGCCGTTCTTTAGGAAACATAATATAAATATTAATTATAACGACAGAGGCTTTTATGATTAGTGTAATAATACCTGCATACAATACCAAAGATTACATACTGAAAGCGATAGACAGTGTTAAAATGCAAACGTTCCAAGACTATGAAATAATAGTCATAGACGATATGAGTTCAGACGGAACGAGAGAGTTATTGGAAACAGTAAAAGATATAAAATTAATAAAAAACAACCACAAAAGATTAGCTGGCGGAAGCAGAAACGCAGGATTAGATGTTGCAGTAGGCGAGTATATATTGTTTTTAGATAGCGACGACGAATATTGTGACAAAAACGATTTTAAAATGATAAGCGATTACTTAAAAGGAAAGCCTGATATATTATTTATGGGCTATAAAACAACAGGCGGGAGTCAATTTATACCGAACAGAAGGACTTATACAGTTGAGATCACAGGAGCCTGTGCCGTTTGGAATAAATGCTGGAAGCATAGTTTCATTGGTAAATATAGATTTAATGAATTAAAATTAAGTGCAGAAGACAGAGAGTTTACTGATTATTTATGTTTACAAGAAGGGGTCACGCATAACGTTTTAAGTAAGATAATATATAGATATACTAAAAATAGGGTTGGTAGTATTACTGAAAGAAGGATGAATGAATGAAAGTAATTATCATGGCAGGCGGTAAACAAAAAAGATATGAGCCGAGCACACCAAAACAATTAATAAAGATTGACGGCGAGACTTTAATAGAAAGGCAAATAACACAATTCAGGTCGTTCGGCGAAGTAACAGTAATAGCTGATAAACCGGAGTTTGATTTTATAAATGATATAAATGATATCAAATTAAAAAAACCATCAGAAAATACTCATGAGTTAAGTAAGTTTATGAGTAGTTATGATTTATGGAAAGACGCAGATGGTGTTATTTTTGTATATGGCGATAGTTATATTACAGACACAGGTATAGAGATAATTAATAAAATGAAAGACAGTGATTTTTGTTTTTTTGGAACTAACAATGAGATGTTGGCATTAAAGGTCAGCAGAAATTATTATGAGAAGTTTGTCGCAGGAATAAACTACATAAAAATACTTCAGGACAGAGACGAAGGCGGGTTATGTGGTAGCTGGACTTTATATAGATTATTATTAGGAAAAGATTTAATTGCGAGTATATGGTATGACCACTTCTGTTTTATTGCAGACGAAAGCGATGACTTTGATAGCGAAGCACAATTACAAACGTGGCTTGAAAAATATCCCACACACACAGGGAGCATATCATGAAGAAGATCTGTTTTTATTATAGAATGTTCTTATATGGTGGAGTTGAAGTTGCTATACTTAATCTGTCAAAAAGAATATATAATAAAAAGTTTAGAACGGTCGAAGAAGCTGTTGATAAGTTAAAAGAAAAATACGAGTTACATTTTATATATAGTGACGATTCAGATCCGGAGTTTATAAAAGAACTCGAGGTATATGGAAACGTTGAAAGATTAACAGATAAAAAGTTACATTTTGATATAACAATATGGGGCGGATTATATTTTGAATGGCAAAAAGTAAATGAATTTATAGCGTCAGACAATTATATAAGCTGGATACATTCAATCCCTTATGTATATCCCAACTGCTTACTTACAAATGAAAGTTTTATGAAACAGGTTGATGAGTTTGTATGTGTAAGTAAAGAGGTTAAAACGCAACTAGAAAAAGTGACCGGAAGGCATGGTTATTTAATACATAACGAGTTAGACGTTGAGGGAATAATTGACAAAGCGAAAAGATACAAAGTAAAAAGGAAAGCACCGTTGGAATTAGTCTTTGTCGGTAGGATATCGCAGGAAAAAGGATTGTTAAGGATACCTGTTTTATTAGAACAGTTAAAGAAGGCAAAAGTTAAATACCATCTAACAATAGTTGGTAAGGCACACTTCCCGAAAGTGCTGGATACGTGTTCCAACGCTTTAGATAAATATAATGTTACATGGGTTGGTAAAAAGACGAATCCATATCCATACATAGCAGCAGCAGACTATTTAATATTATTCAGCGACTTTGAAAGCTGGGGATTGGTTGTTACCGAAGCAAAAATATTAGGCGTTCCAGTATTGATATCAAACTTCTCTAGTGCATTTGAGCAGGTAAAAGATAACTTTAACGGACTAATATTAAATATGGATACAAATAAAGTAACTAGACAATTGGATGATAGTCCGAAAGATAATTTGATAGTAACAAAAGAAAGAATTAAAAAATTAGTTAATAACAACGGTAAATATAGAGAGAACTTAAAAAAGTTTAAGTTCAGGACAGAAAATAGTAAATGGATAAAACTTTTAGATAGTTTTGAAAAACTTGATGGGTTAATAAGCGTGGTTGCTAAAAGGTGCTATTGGGACTTGATAAGAGGCAAACAGGTTATGCAATATGAAACGATAAAAGTAACAAAAGAAAGGTCAGAAGAATTGATACAAAAAGGGTTAGTAGTTAAAGAAGGGATGATCGTATGAAAGCAATGCTAATGAGAGATTATAACAAACCAGATTTAGTAAACGTTAAACAAATAACAAAAGAGGAAATCGAAGCAGCAACTAAAATACCAAAGTTATTAAGCGATAGAAAAGGTGTAAAACAGTTTTTATTGATAGATGATAAAGGTAGATATGTGTTAAGAGAAAAAGCAAAAGAGGAAACTGAAAATTATAATTTAAAAAATATGGAAATGGATGTATTTTTAGAAGAAGGAAACGTGTTAGTTGAAACACCAAGAGGGTGGATGAAGAACCTAACACCAATTAGAGTTTTAAATGAAAGTCAGGTTAAAACAATCAAAAGGTTTAATAAAATAGCGTAAGGGTTATTCCTTACTGGGTGGATATGAACAATGTATGTTAATGGGTCGACCAAAGGCTGTGAAATGCCGAATGAGCAACTGAAACTGTCAGTGCCATTACTACAGAATACATATATTCGTATCTTGCCAGTGGTAAGATAACTACAATTAGGAGGAATGTATGAAGATTGAAAAGATAGACTTAGAAAAGATAATTCCATATATAAACAGTGTGTACCGGAGCAAATAATAAAGGATTTGAACCTAAAGCATGTTAAATTTGAAGAATTAGCAATGTTCGGTCATATAAATTAGAGAGGTGTTATAAATGGCAGGCGGTAGACCAAAGAAACCAATTGATTATGAAACCGTTACAAAGCTCGCTAGTATACACTGCACTCAAGACGAAATAGCAGCTTATCTAGATATGAGCGTTAGAACATTACAGCGAGACACAGAGTTTTGTCACCTCTATAAAAGGGCAATTGAAAAAGGCAAGGCTTCATTAAGGCGTTTACAATGGAAAGCAGCGGAAAAAGGCGACAAGACAATGCTGGTATGGTTAGGCAAGATATACCTGAAGCAAGTTGATAAACAGATAGTTGATAACAATGTATATGAGAACGGTAAGACGCCTGTAGATGAATTGACGGACTCAATAGATAAGATAAGGAAAGTAAAACAAAAAGATGAAAGTAACACCTAAATATTATGAATTTATAGCAACAGAGAGTGTAGTTGATGTTTTAGAAGGAACGACGCAGGCAGGAAAGACAACAACTGCAGTATCTACTAAATTCTTATATGAGGTTAAAAATACACGAAGATTAAAACATTTAATCGCTGGCGAGAGTCTTGGAACGATAATGAGTAACATATTATCAAACGGTGATGCTGGGCTATTAGATGTTTATCCGGATATAGAGTTATATTTAAGCGGTAACAATAAACAGAAACTCCCGCATATACAAATAGGCGAGAACACAGTTTATTTATGTGGTTATGGTGATGTTTCAAAGTATAAGAAAGTATTAGGAGGACAGTTCGGTGCAATATTTATAGATGAGGTTAACATAGCGAATATGGACTTCGTAAGGGAGTTATTCCTTCCAAGATTTGAATATTGCTGTATGACGCTGAATCCTGACAATCCTGATAAAGAAATATACAAAGAGATCATAAACAGGGCGAGACCAACGAAAGAGCATGAACCATCCGTTCCAATGCATATATGGAAAGAGTTAAATAAAGCAGTAGAACGAAAAGGGTGGCATTATTGGTTCTTTGGCTTCGATGACAATCCTACAATGACAGAAGAATTGAAGTATAACTTATTAACTTCGTTGCTTCCTGAAACTAGGGAATATAAAACAAAGATACAGGGTATAAGGACAAAGGGCGTCGGGTTAATATTCAGGCTACCTGATAATAGTATAATTACAGAAGAGCAAGCAAAGACATATCAGTATCAGAAGTTTACCTGCGGAGTGGATACTTCATACTCTAGCAAATCAGGTGACACAATAACATTTATATTCGCCGGAATAACGACGGAAGGAATATATATCCCGCTGGATGAAGAAGTAAGAAATAATAGAGACTTAAATGTTCCACTAGCACCAAGCGACGTGGCATATAACTTAAATAAGTTTTTAGAAAAGAACACCAGCAAATGGGGAATAGCAAAAGACGTGTTTATAGATAGTGCGGATCAAGCAACTATAACAGAGTGCAGAAAGTATAAACTAGCTGAAGGGTTAGTATATAACTTTATAAGCTCATGGAAAAAGATTAAAATAATGGATAGGATCGTGTTACAAAATGGATGGCTAGCGAAAGGTAAGTATTTAATAGTAGATACTTGTAAACATCATATAGCGGAACATAATACTTATAGTTGGGATCCTAAAAAGGATGTCCCTGAAGATGCTAACGATCATACTATAAACGCTTCGCAATATGGATGGATACCATTCAAAGAAATGATAGGGAAGTGATTAAATGGGATTAAAACAAAGGATAGGGAATAGTGTAACAAAGTTTCTTTATCCATATATTCAAAACTACACAAACGTAAGAGGTGGAGATATGCCGAAATCAAAAATGGAATATGAAGATTATTTACTACAAGAAAAATACCTGTGGTTTTTAGGGAACGAAGATTTAATAGCGGACTTTTATCACGGTTCTACAACAACATATACCAGCATCAATACTAGGAAGAGTTATTATTATTACAATATTAATAGTTCAATTAGAGTAGTTCATAGTGGAGTGCCTTCTTTAATAAGTTACTCTAAAGCGAGATTACTAACGTCTGGCGGAGTAGAACAGAAAGCATATAACAAAAAAGGTAAAACCGAAGAAAAAGAAAATGAAAAAGAAACGGAATTATTAAACGAAATATTAAAAGAAAATAAATCAAACGATCTAATAGTTAAATCAGCAATGACAGAAAGTTGGGGGCGTAAGTTCGGCTGGAAGATATCATTTGACAATAACATAAGTGAATATCCGATAATCGAAAAATACTCGCCGTTGAGATATAAGGCTCATTATATGAGAGGTAGATTAAGAGGAATGACATTCTTCGAGGACTACATCGGAACACATAACAATAAATACCAATTACATGAAGAATATGGATATGGGTTTATAAGATATAAACTATTTAAGATTACTATTACCGGATTAAAAGAAGTTCCGTTAACAACGTTACCTGAAACGGAATCGTTAAAAGATAACGAAACTATACCGGTTGACTTATTGCTATGTGGTGAGAAAGAATCTATCAAGAGTGATTATCAGGGAATCGTAAGTGAGTTTGATGCAATAGACGAAGCGTGGTCTCAATTCTTGGATGAGATAAGAATGGGAAGAGAAGAAACATATATCCCTGAAATATTAATGCAAGGAAAAACATTTGATAAGTTTAGAAAGCACTACACAGAAACCGGAACCGATAATAAAGAGAATAGCGAGAATAAGATTAGTCATAACCAACCAGCAATTAGAAGTGACGAGTATATCAAAGCTATAAACGCTCTATTCACTAATATATTGGCTGTAACTGGACTTAGTCCAATAACCGTAGGAATAAACGACGGAATAGGTGCTAACTCTGATGACGAGGCTTTACAAAAGAGAGAGACTGCTTCTATAAGAACAAGAAACGAAATGATAAAAGCATGGGAACCATATCTTGAGGATTTCTATATGACGTTACTCCGAGCTTATGGTTGGTGGAATAATAAAGCAATCAAATCCGAGTATATAGTAGTAAGTCATGGCAAATATATTAATGATAGCAAAGAAAGTAAGATCGAAAATGCTGTTAAAATGATAGACGCAGATCTTATAGATAACAAGCAAGGGCTAGACGAAATATATGGTGACGAGTTAAGCGAAGAGAAGAAAGCAAAAATATTACAGAATATAGGGACATTGGCACCTGCAGGGGAGTGATTAAATGAATGGCACTCTAGATAAGATAAACAAAAGAGAACAATCAGCCATGTATAAGATTATTACCAAAGATTACTCTACTACAACCGAGAATATTGAGAGAGAGTTAGCAAAGATATATGCAGCTACCAAATATGATAAAGAAGGAAATATTACCAACGAACGCAAGATAAATAAGATGATTAAAAGGATAACACCGCTAATCATACTATTATGGGGGCGAAACGGGGCTCACACGCTCGATACAGGGGCAGCATTGATAAACACTACCTATTTGTATAATGAATACGTGGTGGCGGTTAAACTGGGGAATTCTAAAGTGTTCTTAAGTAAAGACGCTATCGATAAAGCAGTTAAAAATACTATTAATAAGCGAAAGCGAATTATAAAGTGGGATAAGGTAATAAAAGGGAACACCAAATTGCTTGATAAACGTGTGGCGAAGGTAATAAAAAAAGGACTTGCTAAAGGAAACACAGAAAAGCAGATCCAAAATAAACTAGTTAAAACAATGAAAATCAATAGTGGTAAAGCAAAAGCGATCGCCCGAACCGAAACTAATACATACAGGAGCGATAGTAAATTACAAGTGGGCGAGCTAAATAATAAAAACGGAACGCCTACGATGAAGATGTGGGTTTATACATTCGCAAGTGTGGAATCTAGACCGGAGCATCTAGCAGCAGACGGACAAACGGTTAAAATGGACGAGTATTTCAATATTGGTGGTAAAAAAACAAAAGCACCGCAACACTTCGGTGAAGCTGGCGAAGATATAAACTGCTCTTGTGATATGAGTCTAGTGTATGAAAAAACGGTAGCAACAAGTGTAACAGGATTCAATAAGTATAAGGAGGTAAAATAATGGAAACATCAGTTTTAATAACACTAATAATATGTTTAACTATAATTGTAATAGTATATATGGGAGGTAATAAATAATGGCTAAGAAATATAAAGTGTTTTATCAAAACAAACAGTTCACGGAAGTTGAGTTAAATAACTCGGAAGTTTATAATTATGTGAGGATACTTCAAAAGAAACTACGGGGAGCATACATTGAAGAGATAAAACCGGTTAAAAAAGTAAAAGAAGTTAAAAAGGTTATACCAGTCGAAAAGGCTGAATAATAAATATGGGTTTATCTAGTGTCCCAGCATAGCGAAACAGTAGAGCATAACGCTTATCGGATGCGTATATCAAGTGCCGAGTAAAGTCTAATCTAAAGACTTTATAAAGAAGGAGTAATAAAATGGAAGATCCAAAAGAAAAGGAAACTCTACCTGAAGCAAAAGAAAAAATAGAGGAAAAGAAATTACTACAATCTGAAGTCGATGCTTTAGTAGGTCAAGCGAGGATTGAGGGTAAGAAGGCATTTTTCAAAGATTTAGGGATTGAAAATGTAGAAGATACAAAGAAAGCATTAAAAGAGTTAAAAAAGTTCCAAGATTCGCAACAAAGTGATTTAGAGAAAATAACAAGTGATAGCGAAGAGAAAGCTAAAACTATATTATCTTTAACAAGCAAACTTCAAGACAAGACTTTGTTTAACGAAGCGAGGGATATATTAAGTGAGTTAGATATAGACACCAAGCATAATAAAACTGTATTAAAACTTATTGATAAGACTGATTTGTTTGACGACTATGAAGTCGATGTCAAAGAACTTAAAAACCGTATCAAAAAAACGATTGAAGAAGAACTACCAATGCTAGTTACAAAAGATAACAAGAAATTAGGCAACGCAAAGAAAGACGAAGAATTGCCGAAATCGAAACCAAAAGAATACATGCAACAAAAGTATGGGAATAGCCCATTCTTAAAAAAATAGGAACACGAAAGGAAATGATTAAATAATGAGCGTAATTTATAATACACAATATGTTGATGAGGTATACTCAGACAGCATTGAACCAAATTTATACTATGATAGTATATTGATACCTGAAGTAACTTATACTGAAAAATACAAAGAAAAATCAGGAGGAATATATATCCACAAATTAACATCTGCTGGATTCGTTGCTCCAACTACACCTGCATCAGACTTTTCACATACTCAAAGAGCTGATACTTTAATTCAAGTTGTATTTAATAACAACTTCAAAAAATCAGGTAAAATATTCGGAGTATCTGCAGCAGCAGTTGGCTTTAATAAAGCTGAAGAAGAGCTAGCAGAAACATTAAAAGAAATATCAGAAGGATGGCAATTGTCTGGTCTTGCTTGTTTAATGAATGAAGGAACTGACGCAGCTGATACTACTGCATTAACTACTACAAACATTAAAGCAAAATTCATAGGATTAAGAAAAACTTTGAAACTTGCTAAAGCGAAACCTAACTTTTCATTCGCAAATCCAACTGTATATGCAACAATATTAGAATATGCTGGAGACGACTTCACACCTACTAACAATGACAGAATTGTCGGAGATGGTAACGTTGGACGTTGGTTCGGTGTTAATACATTTGAAGCAAATGCATTGGCTGAAACAGTAGTAACTTACTACAACTATGCTGGATCTTTAATAACACTTAACTTATCTTACATAGATATAATAATGGGTGATTACCGTGCATTCTCGGTTATTAATAACTTTGAAGCATTTAGAATAATCGACGCAATTGACTGGGCTGGATCTGCAGCACAAGTTGAGTGGAACACAGCTTATAGAGTAACAAATTCAGACAGAATATTAGTTAAATACAACGCAACACCATCTGCATAATAAGGGAGGAGCTTTAATATGGCTATAACAAGAAGTCAGTATGTAACTGTTGACGAATTAAACGAGATACTTGGAACCGATGAAATATGCACGTTTCAAGACGATTCAGCAACGAAACAGTTAATATATGTATCGTCAGAACAACTTAAGCAATATTGTTTTGATTGGAATTTAATATCTGCAACTGATTACACTACTGTCACAGCTCCCAACGGGCTCAAGCTCGCAACTGCTTATCAAGTTGAATATAACAATAATAATATTGGTATAGACGACGAGTATGCATCTGCAAGCGGGAGTGTAACAATTGGTAAGACTAGCGAATCGTTCAATGATGGAGGATCAAGTTCTAAAGAATACAAAAAAATAGCACCAAAAGCGAAGCGTTATTTACAAGATGCTGGACTAGTGGTGAGAAAATTATGTTAAGTAATTATACGAAGCAAACAATAACATGGTCGACTAAAACCAATACCGGATATGGTAACGGCTTTAGTTCGCCGGTTAATGTTAATAATGTTTATATCGAAAAATCACTTACGTTAAGTCGTGGTGTAGATGATACAACGTCATCGGATGCGTGGTTTATTGTGTTTACTGATATCGCTTTCAAAGTAGGGGACAGAATAAAGATGAAAAGTCAGAAATATATTGTAACTAATGTAGAGACTTTTTATAAACCAAGAGGTACAGCATTCAAACAAAGACAAGTTTCAATGAAGGAAGTTAATAATGGCTGAAAAGGCTAGTGTTTACTTCAAAAAGGTTGCACGAAAGATTGGTAAAAACCAAGTAACAGTAAGCGAAAATATAATCAAGATGTTGGCGAAAGATTCCGATAAATATACTCCTGAAGATACGGGTAAGACTCGTTTAGAGATGGATGTAAATATAAAGAATTATACGGTAACGTGGTCTAATCCTTATGTTGAATTTATTTATTGGGGGATAGATTTGAACTTCCAAAAACGTCACAATCCCAACGCACAATCGCAATGGGCTGACAGAGCAATACAGGAAGACATAGACGAAGTCGCTAATGATTATATTGATGCTATTGTATCTGCGTTTTAAGGGGATGATGTAATGATAGATTTTATAGATGCGTTAAAGAATTATTTAGTTGCTAACACTAGTCTTGTGTTCGGTACAACATTATTCATAGGAAATATGCCGGAAACATTACAAAGCATAGTCGTATTGTCAGAACCAACATCACCTAAATATCAATATGAACTAGGCAACAAGTTTGCTTATGCACAGAAAAACATAACTATAAGAATCAGAGGGACAGAAGTAGAGAATGTTACAAGAGCTCTAGCACAGACGGTTGAGGATGCAATTGAGAACTTAACTGACGAAACGTTAGGGGCTTATTATGTATCAAGAGGGTGGTTTGAGACACCACCGTATCAATTAGATGGAACAGATAATAATAACTGTTATATCTATGTCGGAGTTTATTCTGCGATAATAAAATAAGAAAGGACTAAAATAATATGGCAAGAACTGCTAATTTAAAATGGAAAATAGAAATTGACACAACACCTGCTACAACTGCTACTTATGCTGAAGTTGGTGGAATAGAATCAGTTGACTTTGCTAATAGCGATGAGGTTAAAGAGGGATTCTTTATATCAGATGGTGGATTCGGACATTCTGATGTAACAGCTGGAAGATTGGCTGTTGGTTTATCAGGTAAGAGAGTTGACGGCGACACAGGACAAGATTACATTGTCGGTTTAGTTGGAAGCTGGGGAGCTGATAGAAAATCGACTGTTAAGTTAACTAGTTATGTAACAGGAGACGTTTATGAAATACCATGTAGTTTAGAAATCGGAGCTGTATCCGGTGGAGCTGCTGAAGATCTAGAAGCGTTTGAGTGTACAGCACATTCAGATGGTGCTTGGACTTTCACTGCCTCTGCATAGTATAGGGGGAGGGAACTCCCTTTATATTTATTAATGAAAGGATGATTTGAATGAAAGATTTTAAAACAGATAAAGGAATAAGAATTGACGAGTTAAAGATTGACGATAAGGATATACATATATATTTGAATGCTGGTAACACTTTAGAAATTGCTGGTAAAGTTAAAGAACTTGAAAGCGAAGATGAAGTAATAAGAGCGAAAGCATTTATTGAACTAGCGAAGTTACTATTTATGGGCGATTATAAATTAGTTTCAATGTTAAAGTTACCTGATTTTCAAGAAGTAATTTTAGTTGCTGTTAAGTATGTAAAACAATATGAAAAAGAGAACAGTTATGATAAGAAGTATGAGCAGAAATTCAGGGCTGAATAATGAGAAGATGGCACTATACAAATGATGTCCACGATTATGTAATAATTGGAAAAATAAGGTTCAAGTTAAATACGTCTTATGATAATATATTCAAACTTTTTAGGGCTATGAAAGACGACGAAATTAAGAGTAAAATCGAGATATTCTTAAAAATAGTATTTTATAAACAGGATCATGATAGACTTAGAATGCTTATTAAAGACTGGTCTGAATTAGATTTATTTGATTTAGTAGATCACATAAATAAAAATGTATTATTCATAGAAGCTACAGAAAGCAAGAAAAGGAAGTTCGCTGATATTGATATGGATAGTGAACTAATATTTGCATCTTTCTATTATGACTATAAAATAAGTCTTATAGAAAAAAAAGGTAAAATGACATGGAAAGAGTTTTTAATATTATTCGAGAACTTATCAGACGATAGTCCATTCAAGAAAGCAGTAAGATTACTTAAAATGCCACTTAAAGATTTAACGGCTGAAGGTAGGGCTGCTAGAAGCGAACGATTATTATTATTAAGTGATAATGGCAAAAACTTAAACGATCAAATTGATTCACTTGCGAGTTTCTTAAAACGAACCGCAAAAGAGAAAAAGTAAGCATGTATGAAAGAACGTCTCTATAAAAAGAGGAGATGGATGCTATGGCTACAAAAAGAACTGTTATATTAGATTTCAAAACAACAGGCGTGGATATAGAAAAGCGAATGAAAAACGTAGGGAAAGAAACTAAAAAGACACAGGGGATAATGTCCGGAGCAGGCAAAAAGATTGGGAAATCTATGCTTGCTGTCGGAGTTGCCGTTGCTGGAGTAGCAGTTGCGGTAGGTAAACTAGGTATAGACTTCGAGCAATCATTTGCTAAAGTTTCTACCTTATTTGGCGATGTAAACGTAGATGTGGATAACTTAAAGAGTAAAATACTAGAATTATCATCTGAAACAGGAGTCGCAGCAGGCGAACTTAATGAAGGTTTATATCAAGCATTATCAGCCGGTGTTCCTGTAACAGAGAACGCATCTGAAGCGATCGCTTTTATGGCTCAAAATGTAAAACTAGCGAAAGCCGGATTTACAGATACCGAAACCGCTATCGACACAACCACTTCTGTAATAAATGCTTATGGCATGGAAGTTACAGACGTTAATAAAATATCAGAAATACTTATCAAGACACAGAATGCTGGTAAAACTACTATCGGCGAGCTTGGATCTAGCATTTCAAATGTTACTCCAACAGCAGCAGCGATGGGCGTTAGTTTCGAGCAAGTAGGAGCTGCACTTGCCACTATGACAGCACAGGGGATACCAACAGCACAAGCCACAACTCAATTGAACCAATTATTCGCAGAAATGGGAAAGAGTGGCACAAAGGCTTCAGATGCGTTTAAGGAAGCTGCTAAAGATACAAAGTTTGCCGGACAATCGTTTAGCGAATTAATGGCACAGGGAGTTCCGTTAACAGAAGTATTGGGAGTGCTAGAAAAGAGTGCTGCCGAGAATAATCTATCTATGATTGATATGTTTTCAAGTATAGAAGCTGGGAAATCAGCGTTAGCAATAACTTCAGGAGCAGAAGGATTTAATAAAACATTAGAAAATATGACAAACGGTGCGGGAGAGTTAGACGACGCATTTAAGAAAGTAACAGAAACGACAGGCGAAAAGATGAATAAGATGTTAAACGCACTTAAAAACGAAGGTATAAAACTATTTGTAAGCCTTCAGCCTTTAATAGAGGAACTTGTGAGCGGTTTAATGCCGATACTAACACAAATACTAACAACTGTATTACCGCCGTTAGTTCAGCTGTTTAGTGCCTTATTGAAGCCGTTACTTAACCTTATCGAGATAGCACTGCCACCATTGATAGAAATATTAAATATATTAATGGAGGCGTTCTTACCAATATTGGAAGAAATATTACCGCCGTTAATAGAAGTATTGGCAGAGTTGTTTGAAGCACTAATGCCGATATTAATCCCAGCAATAAAAATATTAGCTGGCATATTAAAGACTGTATTAGTACCAGCGTTAAAAATAGTTATGGTAGTTTTAAAAGCAATAGTTAAAGTTGTTAGATGGGTAGCAGACATTCTTATGGGAGCGTTGAAACCGCCTATAAACTTTATAATAAAAATGTTAAATGTATTTATAAAAGGATTAAATAAGATCAAGGTTCCTAAATGGGTTCCAAAAGTTGGCGGGAAAGGATTAAATATACCTTTACTTCCTACATTGGCAGTTGGAACTAATAAAGTAAATAATGATGGATTTGCAGAGTTACATAAAGGCGAAGCAGTAGTGCCAGCCGATGTAATGCAGGGCGGATTTGATGCTAATACATTTATAAAGAGTTCGGCTTCAGGATCTTCAAATAAACAAATAATAAACGTAACAATACCGCAAACAAAGTCACCAATCGTCGATTTAAATGGACGTATGATAGGGAATATAATTCTTCCGGAAATAACTAAAAAAATAAGAGTTGCTGGTGGTGGTATTTAATGGCTTTAATAGTTAATTTTAATAGCACAGATTATAAATTAGAAGTTTTACCGACTATAACTAATTCATTGAGACAGGTTACATTTACAAGCGTAGCTATAGACTTCACAGGAGAAGCACAAGCCGACTTGCCTTTAACATATCAAGAGATAGTAATTAAAGATGATACTAGTGGGGATGTGGTATTAACAGGATATTTAAATGGATATTCGTTTAGAGATGGCTTTGACGGTAGAAAAATCAGAAGAATATTAGATATGGAACTTTTAAGCCCTATGAGTTACGCAGCAAAAAGGACAAATACAATATTTGTTAATGAGACAAGTCTTGCTACGGTAGTTGCATCCGTTTTAGAACCACTAACAGACGATGGTTTTACAATACAAGAAAATAATTTAGATACAGAGGAAGTAAGTATTAGATTCGTTCGTGATAGCGTGGAAAAGATGATGAATATTCTATCCAATAAATATAAATTTTTTTGGTATATAGATGAGAATAAAAAAATATATTTAAATATGATTAATGATATAAGTATAGGGAATGTTGTATATTCGATAGACGACACTACTCTTAATTATATGGCTAGTATCCAACCGATATTACAAAGTGTTGACTATGCTAACAAGGTCATAATTAAAAATATATTATTGTATAGAACAACAACCACGTTATTACCTGCTACCACAGCAATTAAAGATGATTCTTCTTATAACTTTTTATATCCGATAGACATATCCGAAAATGCAGGTACGAGAGTTACTGGAGATGTAAGTACAACTGTATTGTTTGAATTAGTAACCGCTGCTGACTCATATTTTATACAATATGCTAAATCTACTAGTACATATTCTATGAGTGCGGAAGTTGGATTTGCTGGAGAAGATGATGACGACGCTACGAAACATTTATTATTAATCAGAGACAAAGATTTCCCAGACATAGCAACTGGGTTTAAGTGGATCACAACAAATACTACTGTTACTTCGACGGAAAGCGAATCTACATTAATACCATATACTTTTCAATACACAGACGTTATGGAAATAGCAGCTAATGTAGGTAAGATTAGCACGAGCGGAATTGTAGAAAAGTTAATTGATGGTAATAATCAAAAGACTACATTGCAGGAAATTGACAACTTTGCTAGAAATCAAGTCACATTAAACAATACAGCCACTAAAGAAATTATAGTGATATTTGAATCTGATATAGGAGCAACGTTTAACACGTTTTTATCAGTATTAAAGATAGGTTCAAAAATAAGTGTTAATCTACCAGACGAATTTAGTGTTGGGGATTTTATAATTACCGATACAGAGGCAACACAGGATGCATATCTAAAGACGTATAAAATAAGTGCTAGAAAAGCAAACTTAATAGAAAACTTTATTGATTTATTTAGAAAAGACGAAAAAGATGAAAACGCAGAGCAAGTTGATAAATACGTAGAGGCTATCTATGTAACCGATGAAAAAATTAATGAAAGTAATGCGACTCAAGTATGGAACGGAAGCGTATGGGTGGATATTAATGAAGATAATTAATCAAGAAATTACAATACAATTAATTGATAAAAAAGGTAAAATAAAAAAAGAAATAATTAAAAGAAATAGAGTATTAAATAATTATTTAAATTTCATAAATTATATGATGTTTGGCAATACGTTAAACACTAAAAGCCAGTCGCAATATGACGATATGCAAGAAAAAAGTAGGACTCTTATAATGCCATATTGTTTTATAAAGTTAGATAGTGCTGTAGTATGGGATGACACATCAACATCAATGAGTTTTGATTTTAAAGTAATCGGTAGTACTTCATTCACTACAGCTTCAGACGGTGATGTTGATATATCAGAGAACGAAGTAAGTATGATTTGGAGATATGAGACCGTAATAGATTCGGCTTACAACGGTAAAGATATTTATAATATAGGGTTCGGACAGAGTAATACATCGATTGGTTATTGGTTACACGCAATAGTCGATACAGACAGCAGTTTTACATTAGTAACTGACGACACATTACTCGTTACCAGAAAAGATTACGTAACAACTGACGGTGTATTTAGTCAAGTATCTTCCGCGATGGATTATCCGTGGCACATAAATCTTGCTAGGAAACCTGCGTATGCAGTTCCGGGTGTAACACTTACCATTAATGCGAAGATGCACTCGATATCTTTCTCTGAAGAAGATGACGGAAGTAATATTAAAAAAACTTACTTAATAGAAGATTTAATAGTTGAAGTCCCGACAGTTTATACGGTAGGAACTACTGAAATAACAGGCTTCGGACAATTTACCGGTTTTAATGGGACTTTGTTTTATCCGGACACGACCATATATCCTAGCACGAGTTTATATCCTGTTGGGAAACAATGGAAAAGCGTCATTATAAGATATGAAGCTATGGGAACAGCTACTGCACCAGCAGAACCTGTAGGTGCTAGGTTATTTTATGATCAGATATATGAGTTGGCTGATCTCGTAACCGGAACTTATGACAACCAAGATATGAAAATTGTGTTAAAATATGAACGAGGTATATTGTAAACTTTACACTGTAAACCCTACCCTACCCTATTTGATGAAATAAACGATAGGGTAGGGGTTCAACCTATATAACATAAGCTTCTATAAAATACTTAGTATATGAATAAGGGAGAGTAGGGGAGAGATAGCGTAAACGTATAATATAAAAGGAAAGGAGACTTACAAATGGCTTTATTTAAAAATGATCCAAGTACAGACACAGCAATAAGTGCGGCTGAATTAAACAGGCTAGAAAGTTACGCAACCGCATCAGCAGGAAGCGATGGCGATTTTCATGTTACATTTACTGGTGCTTCAGCGTTAGCAACTAATGATTATATAGAAATTAGATTTCCAGCAGCAACGACAAGTGCAGATAATGCACGAGTGAGTATTGATGGCGGATCTACATATATGAATGTCAAATCATTAGAAGCAAGACAATTGTTAGCGTCTGAAATTGAAGACAGAAGATTAAGATTATACTATGACGGAACTAATTTTATTGCTATGAACAACTCAACTTTAAGTGCTACAGGTTCAACACAAATAGAAAGTGGATTGATAATAAAATGGGGTATATTGACATCAGATGATAGTATAGGATCAAATTCAACGACAGTAACATTTACTGATGCGTTCCCAAATGCGTGTGTAGGAGCATGGGTTAATTGCTCTGACCCGGGTTATGGAGTGACTAACGATGTATTAGGAGTGGCATATATTGCATCTTACACCACCGCTAATATGAGTTTGATGAGAAAATGGTCAGTAGATCCCGGTAGTTTAGATTATACTTGGATTGCAATAGGATACTAAGAGAAAGGAGTGTTAATATGGCACTAACAATTAACAGCGATACTCTACAATGCAAATTGCCGAAGGGAACATCGGGGACAATAATAGTTACTAAAACTGATGGCTTTGCGACAGGCGATATAGTAGAATTAAAAGTTAAGAAGAATGTAGCTGATACCGCTGCTTTAATTAGTAAGTCAGTAACTACTTTTACGCTTACAAAAGCATATATAGAGTTTACCGCCGCAGATAGCGGAAGTCTAGATTTAGGTTGCTATTTCTATGACATCGTGTGGGAAAGTTCGACAGGGAATAGAATTAGGTTAATCCCTGACGATAATCAAAACATCCCTAAATTTTCAATAGTTGCGGTGGTGAGTGACTAATGGCAGACATAAGCGTTGATCTAACAACCACAAGTATTGATGTAGAGTTAACAACACCAACTATCAACGTTGAATTAACAGCAATTCAGGGTGGTGGTGGTGGCGAAGTAAACACCGCATCTAACCTAGGAACTGGCGAAGGACTGTTTTTTCAAAAAGATGGAGTGGATTTAGAATTTAAAAGCTTAAAATCAGGAACTAACGTTACTCTCACAGAAACGGATAACGATATAACAATCGCTGCAACCGATACGACAGTCACAAAGGTAACAGAAAACTTAACACTAACGGCGACTAACATTTCAAATAAATATGTAGCCTTAACAAATACACCGTTAGATAACACAGCAGTTGGAGTGTTCCCGTCAGGAGGCATAAAACAACTATACACAACAGACTTCACGGTTATTACCGATGGAGTCAGTATCAAGAGGTTAAACTGGGATAGTTTAACATTAGAATCTCTTTTATCGGAGGGTGATATAATATCAGTCGATTATATATATTAGAAATAAAAAATAAGAAAAAGGAAGGTAGGATATAATGGCACAATTAAAAGGAAAATATATTGAGGATTCAGCAGTAACGCTTGCAAAACAAGCAGATGTAGCAACAGCGTCATTCTTAGGTAGAGCTACAGCCGGAACAGGAGTTCAAGAAGTATTAGATAAAACGGCTGCACTTGGAATATTAAACGTTGAAGATGGAGCAGATGTAACGGACGCAGCAAATGTAAATTCAGCTGGTGCAGTAATGGAAACAGATTATGATGCTAACACAATGATGATAGCAACATCTGATGACACACCTGTCGCAAGTACCGCAACTCAGGTAAGAACATTTTTAAGCGTTGAAGAAAATGCAGATGTAACTGATGAAGCAAATGTAACAGATGCTTTAGACGGAGCAACATTAACAGCTGCAACAGTAGCAAGTAATGATAAAGTATTAATACAAGATACAGACGGTAGTGATGTTTTAAAAACAGTAACGGTGGCTTCAATATTAGCATTAGGTACAGGAAGTACAAGATTAGTTGAGATATTAACTTTAGACGCAACTGATGTAGGAACTAATAAATATAAAGACTTATCACAAGTACCAACAGAAGTAAATACAGTTAATGTAGTACCAGTTGGAGGAATACCACAAGAGTACACAGTTGATTTCACAGTTATAACAGATGGATCAGATATTAAACGATTAAATTGGGACGGATTAGGTCTTGATGGAATATTAGCAGCATCAGATAAAGTAATAGTAACTTATACATACTAAAATAAAATAGCCTATGACAAACCTTAAACAGGCTGAAAAAGGAGAGAAATAAATGAGCAAGATACAAAGATGTTGGAAAGATATTGTAGGATATGAAAATATTTATTCAGTATCTAATAATGGAGAAGTGAAATCTTTACAAAGAAAATCTATTTATAGAAACAGGAAAGTGAATGAAAAGATATTAAAAGCAGGAATTAACAAAAATGGATATAAATTTGTCTTCCTATATAAAGACGGAAAGAAACAAGTATATAGCGTACACAGGTTGGTTTTGTGTTCATTTAAAAATAAACCTTTAAATCACAAGTTTCAAGTTAATCATATTTCTGGAATAAAAACAGATAATTTTTTAGATAATTTAGAGTTTGTTACTTGTAGTGAAAACATACTACACGCTTATAGACTTAATTTAAAACTTCCGCCAAACGAGAAAAAGACAATAATGACAGATATTAACAATACAGTACAAAAAACATTTAAAAGTTTAATGGAAGCAATGAGATGGTTAAGAAATAATGGTTATCCAAAAGCATCTGTCGGAAATATTGGTGATTGTTGCCAAGGGCGAAGAAAAACAGCTTATGGCTACAAGTGGATAAAGGAGGAGAACTTTAATGTCTAAAATAGCAACTAAACATATAGATGATGACGCAGTAACTTATGCAAAGATGCAAAACGTAGTAGCAGATGAAAGATTATTAGGTAGAGTATCAGGGGCAAATGGAGT
>Ga0075113_1000181_pt1 | contig 20649 bp, 54 predicted proteins | sample AntAceMetag02UKA_FD_69788 | JGI IMG/M metagenome (GOLD analysis project Ga0075113, IMG submission 69788) | Saline lake microbial communities from Ace Lake, Antarctica - Antarctic Ace Lake Metagenome 02UKA | ecosystem: Environmental > Aquatic > Non-marine Saline and Alkaline > Saline | place...
ATTTATAATGGAAAAAGAAAAGAAAGAATTAGAGGCTACAAAAGCATTGAGCCCAAGTAAGATTAATACATTTCACAAATGTCCGAGAGACTTTTATTATACATACGTAGAGAAAAGAAAGACGGAACCAAGTATTCATTTGGTCAAAGGAAGTGTTGTACATAAAGTCTTAGAGGATTTTTACAGAAAGTATAATCCAAATCCTAAGAAATTATTGTCCGAATTATTTAAAAAGACTTGGAACGGCTATGGAAAAATGGTTAAGATGTTGGAAATGACGCCTGAAGAGTTGAGAAAACATAAAAAAGACGCCTTAACTATGGTAATGAATTTCTATGATGTACACCGAAGAAAAATGGAAGGTGTAATAATTCAAGGGAAAGCAGAGAACGAATCACACGCATTTTACCTAACAAAACCTAAGTTTAAAGAGTTGTATGTTAAAGATGATGAACTCAGAACAAGAGGTTACATTGATAGAATACATCAAGGTTATGATGGTAGTATTACATTAGCAGATTATAAAACAAGTAGCCGATATGGTATAGGACTTGGAGAAGATTACAAACGACAGCTATCAATTTATGCCTTACTATATTTAAATCAAGAAGGTAAGATGGCTGATATGGTAAGTATTATATTCCTTAGATATGGGGAAGAAGTTCTTCTTGAGGTGACACCAACTCTCTTAAAATATGCCCGAGATACAATAGAAGAAGTGTGGGGTAAAACTCGTTCTGCGTCTATTGAAGACTACCCAATTAAAGAAGGGAAGTTGTGTAGTTGGTGTTCATTTCTACCTATGTGTAGTGGAGAAAAAGATTTCAAAGCAAAGAAGAATGTAGAAAAAATGGTAGCTACGGCTAAGAAGATAACAACGGTCAGAGCAACACCAGTTGAGGTTAAGAAATGAAACATATTTTTAAAGTAGGAGATATGGTAGAAATACCTAAATCAACTAACGCAACGTGGTATGGTACTTTTCCTATAACTAAAATATTTAAGAGCGGTGAAATGGTTATAATAGAACACCCTCATCTTGGTGGTGGTGAATTTAGTGTTAATAAGATTATACCTTGTAAAATAAATTGGAGAGAGGTGTTATAATGAAACGTATGTTTAAAATCGGAGATAAAGTAAAAATTAGAAAAGATTCGGAATACTATGGACAATTTTCTGGAGTAGGAGAAATATATAGTATAGGTGGAGGACCTTTACATTATTCGGTAACATCTGGAGAATATGATAACTCTTATAGTTCCGATGATTTAGAATTATATAAGATTAATTGGAGAGAGGTGTTATAATGTATGATAAAATAGTATTGTTTGAAGATACCCAAGACAAAGCACTTGACTTATTAGTTGAGGCTTTTATTGAAAAAGATGGAGGCGTGAAAAATGAATGATGTAGAGGAATTAAATAAACTTACCGATAGGGCTATCAAATGGTGGCTTAAACATATGGACACTGATATGACCGAACAAATCATACAGGAATATCAAGACAATATGGAAATTGAAGGACTGAATGTATGTGATAAGTGTGGAGTAGCAGAACAAACGGAAGAACTTATATGGATAGATAGTGAAGATTTTGAACCTTTAGAAAATGAAAAATTTAACAATGCTAAATACAACAATGCCTTAGAAAAAGGATATTCAGCATTATGTGAGAAATGTTATGATGAGGAATGTTGTGGAACTCCCGACTATAAAAAAGGATATGAAATAATGTCCGAATATTTTGATAGTATAGCAGATGAGGAGAAAGAAGAAGTTGATAGACTATTAAAGGAGTGTGGTTTATAATGAAAGTCGGAGATACAGTAAAGTTCAATACTGATACCGATACTTCAAAATGGGATATTAATGTTCCTGAAGAGTCATACACCTATATTATACATCCGAACGAAGATGGAGATACCGGCGATTCTTGTATATACTTAAAAGGTGGTACAGATGATAAGTGGTTTATGAGTTGGGACTTTTTAAACAAATACTTTTTACCATTAAATATAGACTGGAGGACTGAATTAAAATGAACTATTACTTCACGGCAGATTCCCACTTTGGTCATAATAATATCCTAACTTACTGTGATAGACCATTTAAAGATATAGAACATATGAATGAGGAGATTATTAGAAGGTGGAATAGTAGAGTAACATCGGATGATATTGTTTTCCACCTTGGAGATTTTAGTATGATGGGTGGAGCAGTAAGTAAATATTTAGAACGCCTTAATGGACATATTATATGGATAAAAGGCAATCACGATAAAAAACCAATAATTCAAGATATGATTATAGAACACGGTGGACACCATTGGCACCTTGCTCATAATCCACAAGATTGTGAAGGAGAATATAATATTTGTGGGCACGTTCACGAAGAATGGAAAGTAAAAATAACAAAGAAAGGAAAAGTATTTGTAAATGTTGGAGTAGACCAATGGGATTTTTACCCAATAAATATTTCACAAATACTAAAAGCGTTGGGGGATTATAAAAATGAAATTAAACCTAAAAAAGATTAACTTTAATCAATCCGCAACTTGGAATATGTGGTATCAAATGGGTATAGATATTGATGCCCTAACTGTAAAATTAGATGTAACTGCATTTTATTTTCCACAAAAAGAACAGGATAAGTTAGTAGAATATATAATAGATAACCGTTATAAAATGAAATTCTATAAACGAAAACATAAACAAGCTGTAAGAAATTATATCAATGCAGAAATATTAGCTTATTTTCCAAGAGGTAATAAATAAATAATAGAGGTAAAATAAAATGACATATGAACAAACATTAGAAGATAAAATGCGTAACCTATATTCTGAATGGTTAATGGAAAAGTTTCCTGAAGATATACGTTGCAAAGATGATTTAATAACACTTGAGGAGAACCAGACATACGCCGAACCATTCATTGAATGGGTACAGCAACAGATTTAAAATGGAAATAGATAGTACTACAATTACATTTACAAGAGAGGAGTTGGAAAATTGGCTTATAGAGATGGGTGAGAGTAATAACGCTATATGTGTACCAAGACCCAATATAAGAGAGGCAACGGTATTAAATAGTGAGATGGGTGATGATAATATATCAAATTATTCCGACTATTTTCATAGTGGAAGTAGAATTCCCCCTTCTTATTATATGAATAGTAGTGGAACTACTCCTTGGACGATGGACAAAGAAGATATTGATTGGAAAGAAGAATTGGAGGAATAAAAATGTGGATATGTAAATTATTTGGACATAGATTTATAGGAACTATATGGGACAGAGGACCGTATGCTGAAAATTATAGAATTAGCCAACTAAGTAAACCCATATGTAAAAGATGTGGACAAACAATAAGAGGTAAAAAATGAAAAATACACACTTCACTATAGGATGTTTATGTTTCATAATCTTAATTGTAATACTAGTGTTGTTTGGGGCTTATGGTATTGGACAATTAGATGAAGAACACCCATCAATAAATGATACGCAAGATATAATAAATTTTTTAGAGGATTGTAATAAGAAATTTATGTTAAATTGTGATGCATTATTAATAGAACGATTAGGAGAGATACAAAGATGATAGCCGAAACACTAGGTGGAACAATAACACAATTAAATATTGTAGTTACCGTACATTGTCAGGATATTATACAATGTATGATACAATATAACATACCTAAACTATGTATGGACGGTATATGTTATATGCAATTAATATAAAATGAACGAACAATCGGGAGACTTTTTACTATTCATAATTATAATCATACTCATAAGAATAATTTTAGGAGGATAAAATGAACGAAGGAAAAATAATATGGAGTGTAGTTACTGGGTTTCTAGTATTAATACTTTTATTAATGAGTATATATACAATAGACGCAGGACAACAAGGAGTATTACTTACTTTTGGTAAGGCATCAGAAGATGTTAAATATGAAGGTATACATATCAAGATACCATTATTCCAAAAGATAGTGAAGTATGAAACAAGGAACATAAAGTTAGAAGTAGCGTCCGAGTCTACAAGTATGGACTTACAATCGGTTAACACCGTGACAGCAACTAACTATAGGTTATTTAGTGGTAGCACAACAACCGTCTATAGAACTTTAGGCAAAGATTATGTCGATAGAGTTATAGACCCAACGATACAGGAAACTGTAAGAGCCGTTATGGCTAACTATAAAGCAGAAGAATTAATCACAAAGAGGTCTCAAGTTAGAGAAGATATTAAAGAAACTCTAAGGACAAGGCTTAAGGTGAACAACATTGAATTGCTTGACTTTAATATAGTCAATTATGCGTTTAGTGATGAATTCAATGCGGCTATTGAAGCTAAGGTTACAGCACAGCAGTTGAAACTAAAGGCAGAGATGGACTTGGAAAGAATTATAGTTGAGAAAGAACAGGCTATAACAAGAGCACAAGCGGAAGCAGAGTCGCTCCGGTTACAAAAGACTATTGTCACCGACCAACTTATCGAGTTAAGAAAAGTTGAAAATCAAAGACTTGCTATTGAGGCTTGGAATGGAGTATTACCTACTGTAACAGGTGGAGCAATACCATTAATTAATGTTGGGGGTTAAACCCTAACACTTTTATATTCACGGAGGATAATAATGAGAGAATTAAAAAGAATAGATAGAATAACAAATAAGATAGGAATAGTGTGGAAAATGTATCCCGATTGGAGACTAATGCAAACACTTTTTAACTATGGATTTTTAGAAAGAGCAGAAGTGGGTAGAGTATATGACCCTTTCAATAAAGAAGATGATAAAGTGGAGGCTTTATTAGATAAGATAATTAGCGGAGAGGTAAAAATATGAACGAAAAAGAATTCAATAAATTATTAATCTTTTTTGAAAATAACGATATTCATTTAGTTAGTAGGGAATATTGTCACAAATGTGAGGATTATAAAGAAGAAGATGTTGATGTAGAGGGATGGTTATATGAAAGACTTGTTGATGAACAAGCATTGGAGGACTTATAAAATGAACGAAGAAAAGATGAAAGTAATAATTGGACAGATAGAGGACAACGAGATAGTGATATATGAATTTAACGAACACGATTTAAATTATATATCAGAACCTATTGAAGTATGTGATAAGATTGTGGGTATGGAAAAATACGACATTGTAGGCGAAATAAGATTCGGAGAGATAGAACTATACATACAGAAAGAAGATGAAGAGGACTTTTCAGAATTTTCATTAGTTGATGAAGAAGACGATACCGTATAGAAACGAAAGTTTTATATACTTAGAGTCCTATAATATAACTAAGGTGAACTAAAATGAATAAAGAAGATAAGATAGTAAAAACAATAGCAGATGATAAAATCTTTTGTAGTTCCGAAACAGATAGATATGAGTATTATATTTGTAAAGGAGTAAGTGGTACAATATATGATGTTATATTCTTTAAAGGACAAGACAAATGGAAATGTGATTGTGGGAATGTCAGACTGACGCCGTGTTATCATATTGAAGCGGCTATGAGGTTACAGGAAAATGAAACTAAATGATTTATTATTCAGAATACTTTGTATAGTTTTTGTCCTGTTTACAATCTATATGGTTAATAACTGGTAGTGCAAGTAAACCGCACATACGACTCCATACGTTCGATTTAAGCCACTCAAATTCTGAGCCATACTAGACTATGGCTAAACCATAATAATGGACAAATGGCTATCGTATGGAAGCCTCAGAGCATTTTAAAACATCAATTCACACTTAACAATAAAACATAATGGAGATGATAATATGGGAAGTTATTTAGCATTAAAAATAGAGATAAGGACATCGTGCTTATCAGAAGTATTAGAATTAATAAAGTTGCCGATTGCGACAACATATAACTTTGGTGAAACTACTGAATTAATATGTGGAATTGAATATATGGGATACGCTGAACCATTAGAACTATATAAAAGTTTAGGCGATATGGTTATTGATATACATTGGATTGATATTACTTGTGCTACTTGTAATCACGAAGGTAGAAATGCAAGATTGATTGCTTACAGTTGTAAAAAGGAGTCAAAGAAAAAATGAAATTAAATATATTTGAATATGCTGAAATGGTTGGTTCAGAAGTAATGCTTGTTTCAAAAGAAGAAAAATTACTTATTGAACAATTAAGAGAAGGCAAAAAGTGGACATAATCACAATACGGTGTCTCTGTGTATACAGCCTTAAACGGTCAGAGATTTTGGTAAGAGCCAAGCTAAACACTTGGTCGCACCCCACCACTTATATTCACGAAACACCACAAGTAATCGTGTAGTAAGCAAAAGGTTACTTGTAAAGCGGCTAAAGTATCACAGCAACTCATACCGAAATTTGGGATGTTATTTAAAGTTTAGTTGCGGTGCGTGATAATACTCAAGAAACACCAAGGGCGGTATGAGTGGTCTACCATTAAGACGTTCCTAAACAACTAAACTATCAACGACTCGGTTAACGGACTGTGTTTAGTTGCGGTGCTTGATAATTGATATAGACATTTGTTTTGCAATTCATTTCGACAACTTGTTGGTTACTCAACCTATATCAAATATGACGGCTGTACAGCCCTTAAGTGTTAAGGGCTTTACAGCTGTTACTTAAATATAACACTTAACATATATATATACTTAAAGACTGTAAAGGTCTTATAAGCTGTAAGAGGTAAATAAAATAAACTGTGAAATATGTAAGAGAAATGTTAACTCAGGAGTAATACATAGGGGATTAGCTTATCATAAAGATTGTTGGGATGATATATAATGAAAAACAGAATTATAATAGCAGTTGATTTAGATTGTGAACCTAAAGTTGTTTTAGATTTAATTGGTTCATTAAAGAACGCTAGAGTTCATAGTTGGCGTAGAGCAGTAACAAAAATTGTGATGTGAGTATAATGGGAAAAATAAACTACAAAAGACAGTTAAAAATAAACAATGGCTTAAAGCTATTGGACAATTCTTTTAGGACAGACTTTAACTCAGTAAGATTAAATGCTGGGAATACTTTACAACACGAATTAGCTAAATGTAAGAAATGTTGGGAGCTGATTAACGACGGACAGAGAGTGATTACAGAGGCTGTATTCAAGAATGGTGGTAGGGCAGATATATATTTACCAGAAACCTTACAGGTCTTTGAAATATTACATAGTGAAACGGAGCAGATGGCTCTAAAGAAACTTGAAACATATCCTGAAGAACTGGATATATTCTTTTTAAAAAGCGAGGAGGTGCTAAATGGCTACATTGACCGTTGAAATGGTGAAATTAGGAACACAAAATCTTTTAGCAGGTATTATGACATTAAGAGAGTTTAGACAAATATATTATAATCAACACCATATATTATATGATAATGAAATAAATTGGAAAGAGGAGTTACAATGACTGAAGGTATAGGACTATCTTTTGGAGATAGTGATTTAGGAATAGGTAGAAGAGAAAACGATACTTTAACAATAATAGATGAGGCATCAACTTTAACAAGTGGTAGTGTTATTGATATGGCTAGTTTGTATCCGAGAACAGTTAGATGGGAACATATGGGTGCTACATACACATGGAAAGAAGAAGTTACAACAACAATAACAGATATAGATTGGAAGGCTGAACTTGATTAATATCCTCTATCAATCGAAACACTTATAAAGATTAAAATTAATATAAGATAGTAGCTTAATAAAACAGTGAGGTGAAATAGTGATAGATTTTGTATATGACAATAAAATATTAGATAAGATTGAAGACGGTACATTAGAGATAGTAGACGTAGATGAAGATGAATTTTTTTATATAAAAGGACTCACATTTGAATCGGGTGACATATGGATAAATTTATCAGCTAACCAATGGAAAGAAATGACAGAGATAGGTGTAACGTATTATATGACAGAAACTATAACACACGAAACAATACATACTTTATTGTTTGATGTGAATGATAATATAGCTGGTCAGGAACATATTTGTCGAGTTATGGCTGGTCAAGAAGACCTTGTATAATCGAAACATTTAAATAAGAGAAGTTTCATAATAATAGTGTAAAGGCGTAATCTAAAAACAGGTGAAAATATGAAAATAACTTTAAATTTCAAAGATATTGAAAAACTAATCAAAGATTCCTATGATGGTGTACTAGAAATAACAGCACCAAAGGAGAACATTGACATTCTAATAGATGTGGACGGAGACAACTTTAAAAGAAAGAAAGAAACGTACACACAAACAACACCAACAATGAAAATGTCGCTAACACCGGCAATAGTACCAAATGGTAAAGATATTACTACAAAAGATATGTTGCCACCTATTGATGGTAAGTCAACGGTTGACTATGAAAGTTTATTAGCAATCAAAGAAGCAACCAAGGCAGAAGTAAGTAGTAAGGACATTGCATCAGAAACACATATTCCATTAGTAAAAACTCTTGAAGAAAAGAACGCAATTGCCTTAGCAACTGGTGGTATGGTAACAGGGCGTGGAAATAAGAGAGCTATGATTGATAGAACAAGAGGATAAAATGACTAAAACAAAAGAAGAACTAAGACCACAAACAGCGGCAACAAAAAAGAAGATTGCGAAAGCAATGACAGGAAAGAAAAACCCTGCATATAAAGATGGTAGAAGAAGTTATAGAAATGTAGCTAAAGCTAAACCAGGACAACACGTACATCACAAAGATGGGAATAGTTCCAACAACAGTAAAGGTAATTTAGAAAAATTCCCTGCTAAAGGTCCTGGACGGGCTGCACATGAGAAAAAACACAACCGCGCAGATAATTTTAAGAAAAAAGGTGGTCGTAAAACTCCAGCAAGAGGATACAAAGCAAAGACAATGAATAAGAAACCATTGAAGAAACAATGATAGTAACTGTATATTCAACAAGACAATGTCCAGCCTGTATAGTATTAAAGAAATGGCTAGACACGAATAAGATAGAATACAATTCAATAATCGTAGGGGAGGATATTTCTCCACAAGAATTTACCGATACAACTAATAGCATGGGAGTTCCCGTGACTATAGTTGACGGAGTACAAGTAGATGGCTTTAATCAAGCAGAACTTGGTAAGCTATTAAAACTATAATGTTTAAGGTTATTTGGCACTAGCGTCATGTTCTTACCTTAAAAGAACTAAAAATGCAAGTCAATAGTGTTGCGACTTCAAAACCACACACTAATTCTTTTAAAAATAGAGTAAAAGTAGAGATACTTATGCAAAGGTGATAAAATGAAAACACATGAAGCAATATGCGAAATGAAGAAAGGTAAGATAGTCGAAGCCTTATTTGTCGAACAAAATAAATTATCTAAAGACGAATTTAATCCTGTTATTGGTTATGATACTAAAAAGACTATGTCAGGTTTCTATGATGGAAACGGAGATGATTGTGATGATACCATAGTTAGTGCTATTTCTAGTAATGTTGATTGGAAAGTAAAAGAAGTAGATTGGAATTTAGCAGATGAACTTGCAATACAGGAATCACATCATACAACATATTTTCTTGAAAAAGATACTAAGAAGTGTCGAGATTTAATACTTAAAGATTTAGATGAGTTTACTACTCCTACACTTGTTAGAACAATAAATGTTATTAACAAAAGATTTGGAGACATAAAATGAATAGAAAAGGCCGCATGGATAAGTGTTGGAAAGAAATACTTAGCATGAGAAAATTGAGAATAAAAGCAAAAAAATATGGATTAATTTTTAATAATGAAAAGGTGATAAAATGAGCGAAGAAAAGAGTGCGCTACCCGAAGAAGAGATAGAAACTTTTATCGAGGACTTGGAAAAGAATAAATTAAACCAAGACGATAAAATTGACCCAACTGTAGAACAACACATTGGAGAAATGGGATTCTTATGGGATAGAGTACAACAAAAAATGAAAGAAGATGGCATCTGTTTTGGGTGTAAGAAAGAAATAGTATTCGAAGATGATGCTAAGGCACACTTAGTGGAAGCGAATAAAGTAGAAAAGGGAGTAGTTGCTTTTGTAACTATTTGTGAAGATTGTTTTGAAAAAGACAATAAAAAAGACGAGGTAGAAAAAAATGAGTGATGATGAAAAAGAAAGCAACCCTAAACTAGTGTTTGGAGATTTAGGTAATGGACAAAGTGTAGAAGTAACACTAGAGATGGCTAGCGCAGGAGCTACTGGAGAATCTAAATTCGGTGAATGGCAACTATGGTTTGGACAAGTAGAAAAAGCAACCGTCCATGAAGGTAAAGGCAAAGATGAAAAACTTGTAATGGATTACACAGGTAAAGTAATATTCTTTCCATCAGAGAAGTTGATTCCTCAATTAGAGACAGCGGCTAATGGAAATGAAGGAGTAAAGGTTAAGATTACTAAAGTAGAGAAGAAAGGTATTAGTAAAAAATTCACAACCTATGAAGTTGAGAAGTTATCAGAGGGAGCACCCTCTGATTCTTCTTTGACCTCAACTGAGAAAGAATTGATTGATGCCGCAAAAGAATTAGTAGAAATGAATGTAGATGTGACTGAGGAGATATTTATAACATCATCCCAAGAACCACAATATAAAAATAATATTACAAAGGAAAGGGCTAAAGAACTATTTGAACATATGAAATAAAATGGGAATATTCGAAGACCTTAAAAAACAGAAATTAGAAAGCAAAGAACCTGTAATAAAGGCAAAAAAGACATTAAAAAAGCAATATTTATTTGGTTGCATATCAAATGGTGATGCCTTAATAAGACTTGATGAAGAATATGGTATTAAGGTTATTGCGATAGATAATAATTTTGTAAATTTAATATTAGTGGATTATGGTAAAGAAATAAAAATGGAAAAACAAGGTTGGCAAAAAACTAAAGAAGTTAAGAAAGAAGTTAAGAGAATTGAAGTAAAAGAACAATCAGAAGCAGAAGATTTATTTTAGGTGAGAAAGATGAAAATATATACAAAGAACGGAGATAAAGGGACAACTATTATTAACGGAGAAACCATTAGTAAAGATAGTTGTCTAACAAAAACAATGGGGGCATTTGATTCATTACAGTCGGCATTAGACAGAGTAACATATGGATTAGATTTGTTGCCTGAAATGGGCAGACATTTAGGAGAATGTTCTGTTATAAGAGTTAATCTAAATCATATCATATCAGAAGTTATGGACATACCTTGTAGCGGAATTGACATTGATGATATTGAGGAATTAGAACTACTAATTGATGAGATGAATGTAGAGATTGACCACTTTGTTAGTTTTGGTAATCCTGTAGCGATGGATATTAATGAGGCAAGAGTTAGAACTAGAAAACTTGAAAGAAAGTTAGTAGGAGCATACAACGAGAATGTGATTAATGATAACAGTTATAAGTATGTAAATAGATTAAGCGACTATTTATTTGTATTGGCTGTTTACATTGAAAGAAAGTTTGAGTGAGGTGAAATAATGGCAGAGGAATTTGCACTACATAATGATTGCATACAAAAATTTAATAATAAACTTTATGATAAAATATTTTCACAGGAGAATATAAGTAGTAAGCATAAGGCTATTAGTATAGACGGTGAGAAATACTATGGTTACTTTTTAGAGAAAGATAGAAGTTCGTTTTTTATTCCAACAGAATTTTTAGATGAATTGCCTTTCAAAGTTTTAACATCAAAAGAAATGGACTATAAAGGAGAAGTATTTCAATTCATAACAAATGTTAAATCTATAATCATTCCAGCCGAGAAGAAGATGGAGTTTAGAGATTTAGTAGATATAGCGCCAGCCTTCTCACATACAAATCAATTACACTTTACATTATATAAAATACTTGCTGTAGCGGCATACTCTGATAGAGTTAATGTTAGAATTTCAACAGACGCTGGGTTTGGTAAAGATAGTGTAGTTGGTATAATTCAACAATTAGTTGATTCAACCGTTAATATTTATGGAGCAACCTTTGCTAAGTTAGAATATAGTTTAACAAATAAACTAATGATTCTTAATGAAATGGGTAACTTAAAAGCAGATGAGAAGTTCTCAATGCAGGAGTTCTTATTAGCAACAGGAGCATACTTCAATACTTACACAAAGAGAACAAGAAAAACAGCAACAACACAAGAGCAGTATGATATTAGTCGATTAAGTCTAATGATATTCTATAACTTACCAAGTTATTACACAGGTAAAGCACAAGAATACTTCGACCAAATATTTACTCCAGCAGTAATACATAGATTCATTCCTTTTGTGTTTGAAGGTAGATTAACAACAAAGTTTGAGAAGTTAGTTGATACTGATAAGATAATGGTAGAGAATGAAGGACTATATAAAGATATTATAGCAACTCTTAACCATTATAGACAGAATATGTTGTCAGATATTAAATGGACTATACCTGAAGAAGTAAGCTTTACAGATAAATTAAAGAGATACGAAAGAACATTTAATGTTATTCTTAAATATGTAGGTGAGTATGCTGGGTCACAGGAAGAATTTAATACAATGAGTACTGAACTATACAAGTGCTATAAAGCATATGACCGATTAACGACAGATGAAAAGGAGATATTATAATGGTAAAGAAAGATGATGATGGAAAATCAATAGCAAGAGATATAGACGCTCTAATAGCCTCTGAGAAACTATTTCAGAGTTTTAGAGAATTAAAGAATGCTGGGTTCACAGATAATCAAGCATTGGTGTATCTTTCAAACTTAATTGGATATATAACGGTGAATAAGAAAAAATGAAACACGAAGCAGTACAATGTAATAGATGTAGTAAACCAGTCTATCCAGTATCTTTATTAAATAGAGATAGGAAGACTTGGTGTGGGTGTGATAAAACAGACGTTCCAGATGGTTGGAGTGGGTATGTTTATAAGAAGAAATGGGAAAAATGATAGTTGAAGTAATAGCAGGAAGTATTACTGTTGCTAACTTGGTAGTTAATATTACAACTACTTATGTTCAGCCTATTGTAACTTCATTTATAGTAGAGGGGTATTGGTACTATGCATTACCCTAAATTCGATGAGAAGATAGTGGAAGAGGCAGCAAAGAAGTACAAAAGATTGTTAGAAGCAATAGGAGATTTATAAATGATTTACATTATAACATTAGACGATATGCAAATGGAAGAATTGAATTGTAGCAAAGAAGAGGCAGAGAAGGTATTCAAAGAATATTTAGACGCATACAAAGATGAAGACATATATAATGATGTGTGTTTATTTGAGCTACACGAACTAAAACGAGAGAAGCTTTAAAGTGATTAGATACTTTACCAAACCTTATCTACCACGACACGTTAATCGTAAGATACCGAAGTGGCAGATATGGACAGGTAGAGCAGTAGCTGTTGGATTAATAAGTTTAATGGCATTTCAAGAATGTAATACAAACAAAGTGAAAATAAACAAAAACAATCTAGAAACTAAGATAGATACACTAATAGAATATTATGATGACTTACAAGACAAGCCAGAGTATCGTAAAGACTTAAAAGATACTTATGTGTTGTATTTAGACTTCATAAGAATGAACTCTCTTAAAACAGATAGAGAACAAAAATACATGACGTTTATGGCTAACGTATATGTAAAACATTATGTGAGAGGTAAGAAATAATGGCAATAGTAAATAAATGTTTAGGATGTGAAGATAAACGATATGTTAATTACACAGGATATTGTAAAAGATGTCACAGAAAGAACGGAGAACAAAAAAGATGATTTTTGGAAATTTTAATAGAAGAATAAAAGATAATAGTAGAAATCTTATAACTCTATATGATGAATTAACACGACACATAGAGACAGATACAAAATTAGCTAGTATAGTATCTAAATTACAAGATGAAATTGAAATATTAAAAAAAGAAATAAAGGTAGAAAATGGAAAAACATTATGTAAAAAATGTCACATTGAGACACATAGAGGTAAAAGAAGATGAATGAGACAAAAATAATAGACTTGCCAGGAGTGGGGCCGAGTACAGTTACAAAACTAACTGACGCTGGATTAGGGACAGTGATGTCTATTGCTGTAAGCTCTCCACAAGAGATTAGCACAGTAGCAGGCTTAAGTGAGAGTGTAGCAAGAAAGATAATTAAGAACGCAAGAGATAATCTTAAATTAGGATTTGAGAAAGCGACTGATTACGCACATAGACGAGATAAGATACAGAAGATTAGCACAGGGTGTACAAACTTTGATAGTATAATTGATGGTGGATTTGAATCAGGTGCTATTACAGAAGTGTATGGTCAATTTGGAAGTGGGAAGACGCAGTTATCACATATAACAGTAGTTAGAGCATTACTTGAAAACAAAGACAATAAAGCAATCTATATTGATTCAGAGAACACTTTTAGAGCTGATAGAATTAAAGACTTTGCAACAGCTAATGGATTAGACCCAGAAGAAGCATTGGATAGAATTTACGTTGCAAGAGCATATAATAGCGACCATCAGATGTTATTGATAGATGAAGTTGAAAAGATACTTCAGACTGACAACAGTTATAGAGTTATTATTGTGGATAGTTTAACTTCACATTTCCGAGCAGAATTTATTGGTCGTGGGACATTAGCAACAAGACAACAGAAACTTAACAAACATATGCACCAACTACTTAAATTAGCTGACTTATATAATATGGTTGTATTGGTTACAAATCAAGTGATGGCTAAACCAGATAGTTTCTTTGGAGACCCAACGCAAGCTATTGGTGGACATATTGTTGGACATAATAGTACTTTTAGAATATATATGAGACCAGGTAAAGCTGGAAGTATCTTTGCTAAATTAATGGATAGTCCAAACTTACCAAACAATGATACTAACTTTATGGTAACAAAAGAGGGGTTTGTAAATGTTTAAAGACATAAGATGGGACGAACTAGGTCTTTTTCTCCTTATAAATGCATTAGCACTATTTGGAGTATTTACTGGAGTAGCATTTATAGTGTATATACTTATGGGGTAATAAAATGACAGAACCAAATATTATAGATGTAATAAGATTTCAAGGATGGTTGAAACAAGAGTTTTGGTGTGTTTCGTTATCGGATGCTTTAGAAGAGATTGAGAAAAATTCTCCTCTTTATCAACGATATGTAGGGTGTAAAAAATGAAACTAGAAGAAAGATTTTGTTGTGGTTGTGGTAGAGACTATATGGACTTTACAGATGACCCTGATATTAATTATTGTCACACATGTATTAAAAATGGAATGGTGAGAGGATAAAATGAGAATAGAAAAAAACTCTGTAAAGATTTACGAAAACGAGGAAGAAGTCAGAGCTTCTCTAGAAACAGAGATACATATGGCACGTCTTTGGTTATCAACAAGCAACAAAAAACTATTCAACTTTTACATGTATAGCAATATTAAAAATAATGATATATTAAAGTATTTTAAAACACGTGGAGTATTTTTTTACAAACAACCAATACATGATAAACATAGTAGATGTTGTAAGTCCAAACATTTGTATAAATATATTATGACTCTAAATAATAAAGGAGAATATTATTTCAAAAGATTTAAATGGATAAGAGAGAACACTAAAGGAACATTATATCATTTATTATCAGGTTTACACTTTGGATATTCGTTTAATAAGATAATTAAATTTTGTTGGAGAAATAGGTGAAAAAATGAAACAAGAAGAAACAATACTTGTTCTTAATAAGAAAATAGAAAAATCTTATAAAGAAGATAAACAAAGATATGATGAAGAATATAATAGTTCTCACATATCAAGAGATAATGACAATTGGAGAAATAGATGGAAAGGTGAAATCTTTTTATTAAAAAATAATATTAATTACGAAAATTATGATGGCAGTCAAAATGCTCTACTAATAGACAAATTTATTTTTTATCCAGCAACTAATAAGTGGCAAGTTAAAGGTAAAAATGTTTATTATAAAAGTAAAGGAATAGAAGATTTTTTAAGAAGATTTTATAATAGGTGATAAAAATGGATATAAATGTATTATTAGAAGGAAGAGGAGAAGGAACACCACTTAAAGTAACAATGAAAACAGGAAGAGTTTTACGTGGTGTTATAGATATTATAGAAGGACACTTCTTTACATTGGCTGACTACAATGATGAAAAAGTAACCATAGACATTGAAGACGTTTCATTGATAGAAGATGATACTGATTATTAATTTTTAAAGGTAATAAAATGAAAAGAAAAGAAACAATAATAAGGATAGAAGCGATGGGATATACAACAGGTATGTTCTCAGATGAAGTACATGTAAGAGAGATATGTGCATATACTAACATGGACACAATGATACCAGATGATAGTAAGAAATATAAAGTGGGAGATGTAGTAGAGGTAATTGTAAGATGAAAATAGAAACAAAAATACTAAGAGATTACATTAATAAAGTGAGTTTAAGTGGTACAATAGCAACACTTAACTTAAACTTTACTGATGAAGGTGTAACAACTAGAATTAAGAACATCACAGGCATTGCATTGACTGAGGGTATGTTAAAGAAAGAAGCTTTTGAAGTATATGAACCTATTGGTGAGATATATATTAAAGAATCTAAGATGTTGATTAACTCTTTAAAAACATTTAATGATGTCGTGACATTAGAAGTGTGTAATGATGGAGTAATACTTAAGATTTCAGATGATAAGAGAGAAGTAAATAATATGTTAGCTGAGAAGAGTATTTGTGATAATATATTAGAGAAGATACCTGATGTAGAAACAACAGTTAAAGTAACAGTCGACACATCAGTATTAAAAAGAACAGTTGCGGACATAGACTTACTTAAAGTTTCAGATATTAAATTTGTAAAAGAAGGTAAGATGATGTATGTTCAAGTTGGTAAAAAGAACGAGTACGATTATATTAAAAACAGTATTGAGTGTGACGTTGAAGGAGATGTAACAGTGGGCATTGGTGCATCATTCGCAGACGTAGTGTCATCTCTAGGAGAAGCAGTAACAATGTATCTTGGAACAGACTTACCAATTACGTTCTTAGAAATAACAGAATTTATGGTTGTAAGAAGTATGATTGCACCATTTGTGGAGATAAAATAAAATGAATTTACCTCTGATTGAGAAACGAAACATTTATATAGTAGAAGAACTATTATTCAATTAGAGGTGATATTATGTCTAGACAATTAGGTTTTAAACATACTGAAGAAACAAAAAGAAAAATAAGTGAAAAAAATAAAGGAAAAATTAAAACAAAAGAACATTTACAAAAACTATCAGAATCTGCAAAAATCGCGTGGATTAATAATCCAAACCAAGGTAATAAAGGATGTAAACGTTCTAAAGAACATAGTTTAGCTATATCAAAAGCCAACAAAGGAAAATCACCATGGAATAAAGGGATAACTGGATATTCTACATCATGGAAAGGTCAGAAGCATACTGATACAACTAAAAAAAAGATGAGTGATAATCATCTAAGTAAAACTAATCCAGAATTATTTAAAAAAATTAACGACATATATAGACCAAGAAATCCAACTATATATGAACAACGAGCATCTGAAATACTAGATAAGAATAATATAAAATACATTACACAATATAAAATAAAAACATATTGTTGTGACTTTTATATTCCAGAATTGAATCTAATATTAGAAATAGATGGATATAGTAAAACATCTAAAAGAAAACAAACAATAATAAAAGAAGGTTATAACCTTCTTCATGTTTGGAATAAAAATGTTGAAACTATAATGAAAACAATATTTGAGGTAGAAAAATATGAAAGTTCCATTATCAGAAACTTATAGACCTAAAACATTCACAGAAGTTGTTGGTGTCAATGAATTAGATAAGATTAAGAATCAAATAGCTGACGTAAAGACAATGGCTAACTTATTGTTTTACGGACCTGCTGGTACAGGAAAGACTAGTGTGGCTAAAATAATTATTAAAGAATTACAACCAATAGATTACATCAAGATTAACGGTAGTGATACAACAGGAGTAGATACAATCAGAGAAAGAGTTTATAATTTTATTACGAGTATGTCAACAACACAAGGTAAGCCAAAGATTGTTTGGATTGAAGAGTTTGACTATATGAGTCAAAACGCATTTGCGGCTCTTAGAAGTATGATGGAACAGTATATGAGTAATGCAAGATTCATTTGTACTTGCAATTATATTAACAAGATTCCAGAACCTATACAATCCAGATTCACGACGGTTGAGTTTAGTAAAGCCAAAAGTGAAGAAATTGTTGATAGAATTGAATTAATTTGTACACAAGAAGGCATTAAGATAACAAAAGATACTTTACTTAAAGTAGTTGAAAGAGGTAAAGGAGATATCAGAACCATCTTAAATAACATACAACAACTGTCTTCTAATGTAGATAATACTATACTAGAAGCTGATTTAAGTGGTTTAAATGACTTAACAGATGAAGTATTTACATTATTATCAGAGAAAAATTGGACAAAGATTAGATATGAAATACCTAATAGACATCCTGATTACGAGAAACTACTTTCAGAGTTGGAAGAAAAGTTTTTCTCTTCAAAGATTGAAACCTCCATAAAAGCTAAAGTGACTGAGATTATCTCGACAGGTTTGTTCGAGATGTCTTTTAGCTTTGATAAGAATATTGCTTTTGCGGCAGTGTGTAGTAGAATAATAAAGGTGATTTAGATGGTTAGTGATGAATTATTAATTGAGATAGATTTTTTAATGAGAAATAGTCTATATTGGACTATAAGAAATTGGTTTGGAGTAAGAAAAGTTGCTAAGAAGTTAAACATTAAAAAATATTCTGGTATATTTAGAGAAAGACCAGTGGAGTATAATAAAAAATGACATTTGAAGACGACTTTCCAAGTCTAAAAGGAAAAGTTCAATTCGGGTTACACCCCTCAGTTAAAATGACAGACGTGATAATTAGTACAGAAGAATTAGCTGTACACACAACAACAGATATTTTAAGAGAGAACTGTCTTGACAAACAACGAGTGAAAGAAGCATTAGATAAAGCTCATAACCAATACAGCTCAGTTTTAGGTAGTGCAATAGTGATTCATAGTTTAAGAAAGGAGTTGGATTTATAATGCCATGTCAAGCTTGTGGATGTAGAAAGACGAATTATAAAATGTTTAAATCTAGAATACTATGCAAGAAACATTATGATATGTTTGTAAAAGCGGCAGAGGAATTAGAAAAATGAACGGTAAAGAATTTTATGTTAAATTACTTGCTGATATAATAGCTAGAGCTGACCAAGATGAAATGTTATTTGGTAATTCGTTTATTGAAGTAACATATAATAAAAGTGGTTTTTTAGATTCTTTGAAATTTAAAGACCCTATTGAAGAGATAAAAATGAGGTAGAAAATGAAAGAAGCAACGTTTGAAATTAGTGATGACTTTTTAAAAAACTATGAAGGTAAACAACCTAAATGGGGACAACTAGGATATATAACCTATAAAAGAACTTATAGTAGACCATTAGCAGATGGTAAAGCAGAAGAATATTGGCAAACAGTTAGAAGAGTTGTTGAAGGAGTATTCACTATTCAAAAGAGACATTGTCAAAAAACAAGATTACCATTCAATCATTGGAAAGCACAAGCATCAGCACAGAAGATGTTTCAGTTAATGTGGGATTTTAAATTCACACCACCTGGAAGAGGCTTATGGATGATGGGTACTGATTATATGTACAAACGTGGTGGAGCGGCATTAAACAACTGTGCGTTCTCAAGTACTGAAAATATCGATGTTGACTTTGCAGAGCCATTCACATTCTTAATGGATATGAGTATGCTTGGAGTTGGTGTTGGTGGAGATACAAGAGGAGCTGGTAAAGTTACAATTAAAGAACCAAAGATTGACGGACCTCACGAAATAGAAGATACAAGAGAAGGTTGGGTAGACATTATTCAACGAATATTAAATTCATTCGTTGGAAAAGATACAATGCCAAGTCACATCAGTTATGATAAGATTAGACCGTTAGGTGCTCTCATCGCTGGATTTGGTGGAGTAGCATCAGGACCTGACCCTTTAATTGAATTAGTTGAAGATATTAAAACATTATTATATGAACGAGTTGGAAGTCCAATTAAATCTACAGATATAGTTGATATTTATAATTTAGTTGGTAAATGTGTAGTATCTGGTAACGTTAGACGTTCAGCAGAGATTATGTTTGGAGAACCTGAAGATAAAGATTTCATGGCTCTTAAAGACCCTGAGATAAACAAAGAAGCTTTAATGCATCACAGATGGGCAAGTAATAACTCAGTGTTCGCAAAAGTTGGAATGGACTATACAGAATTAGCAGAGAAGACAGCTAAGAATGGAGAGCCAGGTTTCATGTGGTTAGATAACGCACAGAACTTTTCAAGAATGGACGGAGTTGTTGACCATAAAGATTACAGAGCTAAAGGTGGTAATCCATGTTTAGAACAAACACTTGAACCATATGAATTATGTTGTTTAGTGGAGACTTATCCAAGTAACCACGATACATTAGAAGAGTGGCACGAAACACTGAAGTATGCTTATATGTATGCTAAAACAGTGACATTAGTACCAACTCACAATGAACTTACCAATGCTGTAATGTTGAGAAACAGACGT
>Ga0075113_1000185_pt1 | contig 20558 bp, 19 predicted proteins | sample AntAceMetag02UKA_FD_69788 | JGI IMG/M metagenome (GOLD analysis project Ga0075113, IMG submission 69788) | Saline lake microbial communities from Ace Lake, Antarctica - Antarctic Ace Lake Metagenome 02UKA | ecosystem: Environmental > Aquatic > Non-marine Saline and Alkaline > Saline | place...
CCTCCTTTATTTAAATTATGATTAGACGATTGCTAATCAACTTTTTTTATTATATAATTTTTATGAACTTGAAAGGGTGATACTATGAAAACTGCAAACTCACAATTAGTTAAATTAACCAATACAAATTTAGTAATTGAGAAATTGGTTGAATTAAAAGAAACATCTAGAATTGAGTTGTCAAGAGTCACAACTCTAAATAAAGCCACTGTCTCTTCTATTATACAAGTATTAATTGATAAAAGTATAGTGATTGAACTAGATAAAAAAATTAAAACTAGTGGTCGTAGTGCTAATGCAATAGCCCTAAATAAAAGAGCTGGAAGAATTCTTAGTTTGGATCTACAAACCAATTTAATTTATGGAGTTGTATCAAATCTATTTGGTGAAATTCTATTTGAAGTGAATACACCAATAGATAATCCTGAATTTAGTGTTTACTTAACATCTCTACTTGAAACTATAGATGAACTTAGATCAAATACCCATGATTCAATTTATGGTGTAATTGGTATAGGCATTGGAGTCTATGGTATATTATCAAATTCTAAGAAGATTATATATGCACCATTCTCATCTTGGAAAGATATCGAATTAAAGAAAATAATTGAAGACTATACTGGTATAAAAACATATGTCGAGAATGAAGCAAACATTTCTGCACTTGGAGAAAATATTGTACATGCTAACCAGAAAAATCTAGTTTCTCTAAATATAGGTATCGGTGTAGGAATGGGTATCATAATTGATAACAAATTATACACTGGAGAGAACGGATTTGCTGGTGAAATAGGCCATACTATAATCGTTCCAAATGGTAAAGAATGCGTTTGTGGAAATCATGGTTGTCTTGAAAAGTACATTTCTGATATTGCCGTTATTGAAAGATATCAAGAATTATCTAACGATAAAGTCACAATAACTGAATTCATCAAACGATTGAAATCAAAAGACAAAAATGCAGTTGAAGTATATCAAGAGTTCATCAATTACTTGAGTATCACAATAAACAATATATCTCAATCACTTAATCCGCAAACAATAGTAATAAACAGTATGATTGTTGAAAATAAACCTGAAAGCATTTCACAAATAAAAAATAAATTAAGATCAAAAATTATGGGACTAGAAGTATTAACAACTTCTAATTATAAATCTAAAACAAATGTATTAGGTTTAACTCATGTTCTTATTCAAGAGTTCCTTGAAATAGAAAACTATAAATTAATGTCTTAATTAGTTACCGCTTTCAACCATAGTTTAACACTTAAATTATGGTTTGTAAAGAGCTTTTTTCTCCTTATTAATACTTTATAAATTTATGGTAAAAATTACAAATAACAAGATTGTAGAAGTGCTAATTTCTAAAGAATTTTAATATAATCTAAAATTTTAAATAGTAATTACAACATAATAATTTTATAATAAAAACAGCATTCACTTTTAACGGTGAATGCTGTTTTCTTATTCAAATGGGTATTTAAGTTTAATAACTTTTCTTATACTATCAAGCATCATCATGCTTTTTCTAGTTTGATCGTGTGTCATTATTTCGTTTTCAAGTAATCCTTTTTCTAGCGACCCTACAAAGCCATTTATTTGATAAGGAAATCCTTCTCCAATAAATGGGAATTCAAATTCTTTTTTATCAATAAATACTTTCTGACTTCTCCAAAAGTTTTCAATAACTATTTTACCATTTTCAAATTCAATTACTCCTGGATTATTTTTATCAGCTAGAAAACTAGATACCAGTCTAGCTGTTGAATCATCTTCAAAAGTCACATCTACAACACATTCAGTATCAATGCCAGTTTTATATTTTTTTGCAGTAGCTTCAATAGATTTAATTGATTGGTTAGTAATATTTAACGTATATGCCACTGGATAAACTCCCATATCTAGCAAACTTCCACCTGCTAAATTCGCATTGAATAGCCTACCACTATCACCACCAAGACCCATTACTTCAAATCCAAATTCTAGATAAGCATGTTTTAGCTTACCAAGTTTCTTTGATTGGACTAGTTCTCTTACCATTTTTGTTACTGGTAAAAATCTTGTCCACATTGCTTCCATTAACAATACATTGTTTTCTTTTGCACAAGTAACCATTTTTTCAAATTGTGAAACATTCACAGCAATAGGTTTTTCACAAAGAACATGTTTCTTATGATTCATGAATAAAATCGATTGTTCCATATGAAAACTGTGTGGAGTTGCAATATAAACAGCATCAATTAAATCACTCTTAGCCATTTCTTCATAGCTACCAAATGCATATTCAATATCGAATTCATCCTTAAATTCATTTGCTCTTTCTAAATTTCTTGATGCAACTGCAGTTGCAATTGCTCCTTCAGAAAACTTAATATCACTAGCGAACTTTTGGGCTATTCCTCCAGCTCCTACTATTCCAAATCTAATCATAAAAATCACCTATATCCTATCTTTATATTTATACTTCAAAATCAACCCATGCTCTTAATTTAGCACTTTCATATATTTTTTCATTAATAACCATTTGTCTATATCCATCTTTAAAAGATGCATATGATGGGTTATCTACACTGCCATATACTTGTTTAAACACTTGTTTAAAAGCATCAGGATAACCTTCTAGGTGTCCTGATGGATAGTCAAATAATCCAGACAATTTATGCATCATTAGATTATCTTTTTTAACTATCTCGTTTGGTTTTTTGCGATTACCTATGATCACTTCTTCATGATTTTCTAAATTCCATTCTGCAGAAGCTTTTGTTCCTGAAATAATAACATCAATTTTATTCTTTTTACCTGCAACCATTTGAGAAAACATAGAAGTGCCTATTGCCCCATTACTCATTTTAAACATCAAAGTAACGATATCTTCAGTATCAATTTTAAACTCTTCATATTCTTCAGCTTCAACTATGCTAAAAGATTCTACATCTCCTACAGCTTTTCTTCTTATTGGATGAACAGTTTTAAACTCTGCAAGTACTGAAACTACTTTTGAACTAGTCATGTATTCTATTAAATCAATCCAATGAGATCCAATATCTGCAACAGTTCTTGTGTTTCCTGATTCTTTACTATTTAGACGCCATGAATAATCAGTGTCGTATAATAACCAGTCTTGAACATACATTCCATTTATCGAGAATACTTCGCCAAGTTCACCTTTACTTATAATATCTTTTATATATGCGCAAGCTGGATATAATCTATTATGAAAATTAACTGCACAAACAAGGTTTTTTTGTGATGCTAATTTAACCAATTCTTTTGCTTCATCAACATTAAATGTCATCGGTTTCTCTAGTACGACATTTACATCTTTTGATAGTGCATATTCAGCAATTTCAAAATGAGTAATATTTGGAGTACAAATATGAATAAAATCAAGATTTTGCTCATCTATCATTTTTTTATAGTCGCTGTATCCTAATTCTACAAATAGCTCCTCAGCTTTTTTTTGTGCATCTCCTCTTTCACAAATTGCAACAACTTCTATATTCCCTAATCTTCTTAATGCTTCAATGTGGATTATACCAACAAAACCTGTTCCTACAACTCCTGTTCTAATTTTTTTCATAAAATCTCCTTTGCATTTTCTTTTTCTTTTAAAATAAGCTACTATTCAACCATAGTTTAGCACTCGAATTAAGATTTGTAAAGCCAATAGTATTATTGTAAAGTGATTATCTCCTTACGGTATTTTCTGAAATTATAATGAATAAATGAAGAATTTTAATAATATATTTGAACTTTTTAAAAATATAGTTTGCATATTAACTAAATTGGTATTATAATAAAATTGTATTCATTACAATTTCTTTTCAGTACTATAAAATATAATAAAGGATGATGTTTATGGCCGAAACATTTAGAGAAATTTTTAATGAAAAACAGATTAGTCCTTCATATACTAGGACAAGAATTTATGCGTATTTAGAAAAAAACAACAATCACCCCACTGCTGATGAGATTTACAAAGCATTAATAGGTGAATTACCCACATTATCAAAAACTACTGTTTACAATGTTCTAAAGCTTTTTATAGAAAAGGAACTTGTAAAACCTGTGAACATGAGTGCCACAGAAATGAGATATGAGATTTATCATACACCTCATTCGCATTTTAAGTGCACAGAATGTGGAACTATATATGATATTCCATACATTAAAACTGACTATAAATCAAATAAACTAGAAGGTTTTACAATAACGGAGGAAGAAGTAAACTTATCAGGGATATGCCCAAATTGTAAAACAAATTAAAATAGTGAAAAGGAGAAAAAATGGAAGAAGTAAAAGAATTTTTTAGAATGCCTCTAATTGGAGATGATGCACCAAAATTTACTGCAACGACTACTCAGGGAGAAATAAATTTTCCAGAAGATTATAAAGGAAAATGGGTTATTCTTTTTTCACATCCAGCAGACTTTACACCAGTTTGTACATCAGAATTTATGACATTCGCAAGAATGCAACCTGAATTCAAAGCGCTAAATACAGAATTAATTGGATTAAGTGTAGACAGTTTATACGCTCATATCGCTTGGCTTAGAACAATCCAAGAAAAAATTGAATGGAACGGTATGAAAAACATGGAAGTAACATTCCCATTAATTGAAGATATTAGTATGAATGTTGCAAACAAATTTGGAATGATTCAACCTAAGCAATCAAATACACAAGCAGTACGAGCAGTATTTATAATGGACCCAAAAGCAAAAATTAGAACAATTTTATATTACCCACTTTCTACAGGGCGTAATTTTGATGAGATTAAACGCATTATCCAAGCTCTACAAAAAGCGGATGGTGAAGGCGTAGCTACTCCTGCAGATTGGAGACCAGGTGACGATGTAATAGTCCCACCTGCTGGTTCTTGTGGAACTGCAAAAGAAAGATTAGAATCAAAAGAAGACGGAATGTATTGTCTTGATTGGTTTATGTGTTTAAGAAAAGATAACAAATAATAACAAGCAATAAAAAGAACAAATTCCAATGGGATTTGTTCTTTTTTACAATATAGAATTTTAAACTGTAATATCTTTTTTAAGATATAGTCTCCAAGTTGCAAGTAAAGCAACAGTTACTATCGAAACTGTAAGCAATAAATACAATGGTTTTATCATTTCATCTTTTACAATTGTTACTGCATTAATATATTCATATGGTGTAACGTATTTTAAAAATTCAGCACTCTCTGTCAACTTTGATATTATATCAACAACATACATTCCAATTACAAGACCCATGCTCATGCTAATGACTCTTCTAGATTTCGTAACAAAAATACTGGCCAATAATGAGATTGAAGCAAATACTGCTTGTAATAAAAATGGTGCAAAACTATACAACAACCATATAGTAACATTTAATTCTCCATAAATACTAAACACGAATAATAGTATAATAGAAACCACTAAGTTCATTAATAATAAGTTTATAGCAACAACAATTATTTTTCCAAATAATATATTTGTTCTACTGATTGGTTGTGCTAACAAAAATTCTATTGTTTTATCTTCTTCTTCCTTACTTAAAATACTACTACCTAGAATCGCAGCATAACTACCACCAATTAACGTTACAAATAGATACCCTTCAACTCCAAACCATCCATATATATTGGACATGTCCAATCCGCCTTCACCCATTCCAAATATTTCTAAAAATTCAGGTGGATAAATGCTCAATAAATCTTCTAACTGTGAAAATGCATCTTCAAAGGCTGGAAATAATAACAACATTAACCCAGCTAAGCCTGCCACAATGACAGTCCACAGTACTAATGATTTAAAATTTCTTTTAAACTCAGTAATGATATATGTTTTCATTATTTGCCCTCCTTTTCATAAAAATGCATAAATATTTCTTCTAAAGAAGGTTCAATAATTGTTAAATCAGATACTCCATTTCCTGATAGTAATTCTAAAAGTTTTTCTGTTGTTCCTGTATAGACAAAAGATATATGTGAATTTTCTCGTTTAAGCGCGACAATTTCATCGTCTTCAAAGATAAAGTCTTTTTTTGCCTTAAATCTGACCTTTTTTGCTCTTGCATTCATAATATCTTCAATAGATTCTACTTTAATCAATTTACCTTCTTTGATAATGCCTACTCGATCACAAATCCTTTGAACTTCACTCAATATATGAGAACTGAAGAAGATAGTCGTTCCTTGTTTTTTTTCTTCTTCAATAATTGTAAAGAATGTATTTTGCATTAAAGGGTCTAGTCCACTTGTAGGTTCATCTAGAATCAATATTTCTGGTGAATGCAACAAAGCCTGAACGATAGCTACTTTTTTCTTATTTCCAAAAGACAAGTCTTCAATTTTTCTTGATAAATCTAATTCTAAACGTGAAGATAGTGCAAACATTTTCTCTTTATAATCAACTTCAAAGAATGATCCAGAATAGTGTAAAAATTCCTCTACTGTCATATCACCATAAAAATTTACTTCACTCGGAATATATCCTATGTGTTTACGGATTTCGACACTATCATTAATAATATCTAGATCCATAATTTTAGCGCTACCACTAGTTGGAAAAATGAAGTTCAACAATGTTCTTACTGTCGTACTTTTACCAGCACCATTTGGTCCAATAAAACCGAATATTTCCCCTTTTTTTATCTCAAGTGAAACATCAAGTATTCCTCTAGCATTTTTCTTATAGTATTTAGTTAGCGAATCAATTTTAATCATAGTTTTCCTCCTTGTATTAAATTTTTCCTGAATACTCTGAAAAGCTATATGCATATTATCAAAATTGTTTTGAATATAATCAATATTATACCACAAAAAAGTCTATACTAAACCAATCGTATTTCATCAAGATAATAAGCAAACCAAATAATATGTTGATAAAGACAAATATACTTTATATAATACTTTTGATACGTCTTTACTAATTTGGCATTTAAAAGGAGATAAAAATGGTAACTTTACTTTTATTAACTATTATTTACATTGCATTTATATCATTAGGTATTCCAGATGCTATATTAGGTGTTGCATGGCCTGAGATGAGATTAGATTTAGGAGTTCCACTTGATGCTACTGGTTTGATTATTATTACATCGACTTTCTCTACAATAATATCTTCACTTGCATCAGGATTTTTATTAAAAAAAATAGGAACAGCTAAAATAACCTTATTTAGTGTTGGATTAACTTCTATAGCCTTAATAGGTATATCATTTGTTCCATCTTTTTACTGGATTATCCTGTTTGCAATACCTTTAGGTTTTGGTGCAGGTAGTATTGATACTGCACTAAATAATTATGTAGCGTTGCATTATAAGACACATCATATGAACTGGCTCCATGCCTTTTGGGGAATTGGAGCAACTATGGGCCCATTCATTATGTCAGCTTTCTTTGCTCTTAATTATTCATGGCGAAAGGGTTATATGACTCTTGGTTTCGTTCAATTAGGGATATTCTTAATTCTATTATTCTCTTTACCTTTATGGAAAAAACAAGAAAAAATATCGACTGCAAACACAGAACTCCATAATAAAAATTTATCATATAAAGAAGTATTTAAAACTAATGGTGTTAAACTTTCAATGCTTTTATTTGTCATTTATTGTGCTGCGGAATTTAGCATTGGAAGTTGGGGAGCATCATATTTAGTAAATACTAGAAATATACTAACAGCAACAGCTGGAACATTGATAGGTATATATTATGCCGGGATAACAATTGGACGAATTGTATCAGGATTTATATCCTTTAAGATCAACAACAATCAGTTGATTTTAGTTGGAATAATTTTGTTTGTTTTTTCATCAGCATTGCTTCTAATAAGCTTACCTTTAGAAATTCTATATGTGATATTTTTCTTACAAGGTATTGGACTTGCACCAATATTCCCAAGTTTAACACATGAAACACCTAGAAGATTTGGGGCAGACAAATCACAACATGTAATAGGGTTTCAAATAGCAAGTGCATACGTTGGAGCATCAATATTTCCTGCGCTATTTGGTGTTTTAGCAAGATATAGTTCATTACAGATTTACCCATATTACATCTTAGTAATTAGTATCATTATGTTTGTAATAAACAAAGCATTAGTAAAGAAAACAAGAATAATGTAAAAAAAAGTAGATAGTCTTATATAAAGAATATCTACTTTATTTATTATTTCTAAGCAACGGAGCTTCTATTATTTTTTTAACTTTATCACATAAATCAAATGAGGTCATATTTCTATATTCATCAAAAGGAATTTGCTCATGAATCACTACTGTAATTCTTTTTGGAAATGGCCATTTCACTTCTTTAAAATTTTTTGGTTTAACAATTGTAAGTGGAACAAGTGGTGCTTTACTCTTTAAGGCAACTTTAAATGATCCTGGTTTAAACTCGCCCATTATGCCTATTTCTTTTGACCTTGTGCCTTCAGGGAACACAACCATTGTTGATCCGCTTTTAACATTCTTAATTACATGAATAATTGATTCAGCGCCTTTTCTGGCGTTTTTTCTATCAATAAAAACACTCCCTAGTTTTGGTATCCACTTACCAACAGCGAATAAATCTCCTATTTCTTGTCTTGTTAAAAATGCAACTGGATATTTATACAACTTATACATTAAAACAGGTACATCCATCATAGATGTGTGATTAGAGTATATTGAAAATCCAGGATCCTTCGGAAGATTCTCTAAACCTATTGCTTTAATTCTCATGTTTGTAGCATATACTGGAACAGTCATAATTTGTTTAGCTATTAAGTGTTTTAATCTTGAATTTTGAGGCTTTCTTTTAGCTACTAAGAAATATAAAACATCAATATATAAAAAGAACACAATAAGCATTGCTACAGTCCCCATGAGAATACTTAAAATAATCATAAGAGGATTATTTATAACACTATCTGCTTTGTAATCAAACAAGTAAACACCAAAAATTGATACAGTTATATTGATCACTACTAATAATATTGCAAACATGTTGTCATCACTCCTTTTTGTTTATACAATTATATAATAGATATCCAAGAAAACAAAATGTTGTATTAAATACAATATTCATTTACTCACCTCGTAAATCAAGTGGTAGTTAGATTTCTTATTTTTTCCTCTTATGATAAATTATAAAAGGTAAAAACCAAATTAATATTATGCCGAATGACATTGTTAATACTCCAACCAAATATCCAATATATCCGAATTGTTCAAACATTTCAAATGGAGTTCCATCTCCATTTAACATATACATAAGATTCTCACCAGTTACATTACTAGCAATAATTAATATTACTACAATAATTGACAATGCAACTTTTTTTCCAATCTTTCCAATTGGGATACCATTGATACACTAAAATCATATAAATATACATAAAAAAGAAATTCATATGTCCAAACATAAATTGATAGAATCTAAATCTATCTACACTATAAGGAATATCTGGGAACAAAACACTAGCAAGTGCTCCCCAGGTCCAAAAATAACCAATTGCAAACAATTGGTATTTCTTAGTATACAGTGCATATATACCAATAAATAATGTAAATGCACAAAGACCAATCGGCAAACTAAGTGCCCAGGTCCAGGTTCCATTTAGTATAAACCAAAGATATAATAACATCTCACATACAACGGCAGAAACAGCAACAATCTTTGCAAATCTTCTTTCATGTTTCCAATTTCTAAATTTACTTCTAAAAACATATATAAGTGTTGCCCCTATTATCAATAAAACGAATAACATCATATGTACAAAATTAAATGCTACAAACTCAATTCCAATTTCATCACCAAAAAATTTCATATTTCAGTCTCCTCGTATAATATGTTTATTGGAAAGCAAATTCAATATCTCTTAAAACGTTATCTACGTAACTTCAATCATCTATTGTATTATCCGTAAACTTTTATGCCGTCCTTTAATACTTCATTAATCAAGGATGGATTTTCTTCAAGTGTAGGTAGTGTAATAATTTCTACTTTCTTTTTTAACTTTATTCTTAATTCTTCTACAAGGCTATAAAACCTCATTCCCGTTATAGAAGTTGACATAAGTAAGTCTATATCACTAGTCTCAGTTACAGACCCCTTTGCATAAGATCCAAAGAGATAGCAATATTCAACATCATAGTTAACTAAAACAGAGGTTACTGTATCTTTAATCTTTTCAATTGTAAGTAGTCCGTGTTCTTCATCAATTAATCCATATTTTTCTAATATTTCTATAATATATAGGTACTTAATAGAACCTTTTTTCGATTCATTATTTTCATAATTAACATATGTTCTTAATGGTATATTAATAAGATTTGAAGCTTCTTTCTGTGTTAAATCTAGGGATTTTCGTAGTTCTTTAATAGACATAGTATCACCACCTACTAATAGTATACAATAAATTGCATACTATTAAAATAAATATATGCAATAATTGCATTTAATATTTTCCCCGGTGTAATTTAGTCATTGGTCAAAATGACATCATTACGGCCAAACCAAGAGAAATCGCCCCTCTTAGAGGCCTAGAATAACTAAAAAGACCTACTATCTATTGAATTCAGGTCTCCAATCGATTTTCGTGATAGGCAAACAAAAAGCATACAAGTATGCTTTTAAAGTTTTACTATAATTTGAAGAACTGTTGTACTCCATTTTTGTATATCTGAGTGAACTCACCCTCTATAAGTGGATAGATATAATCAAAAAATGCGTTTGTTACATTATTACCATCTATCATATGAGGAGGAATAACTTGTTCCTTATTTGCAACCTTATATACATCTACAGGAATATATGCTACTTGATAGTCTTCACTATCTAATCGTTGGATTCCGACCATTTTATCGTTTTCTCCATTTAAAGCAAATGTAATTGCATGTCTTCCTACTTCAATTGCTTCATTTACATCAGATTCACTTCTGCACATACTACCACTTCTTTGAACGGTTGATAATTCGATGGAACGAGTAGGAATACCTAGTTCACTTTCAATTACATCACCTAGATACGTTGCCACACCACCCAACTGTTTGTGTCCGAATGCATCAACAGTTGCACTCATTGCTCCAATGAAGTTACCTTCTTTATCCTTAATTCCTTCACTTACAACAATTAAGCAGTTTTGCGTTTTAGAGTATACTCCTTTTACTTCTTTTAAAAATTCTTTAATGTCAAAAATATTTTCTGGGATATATACTAAATCAGGTCCGTTTCCTTCTTTTGTAGCAACATGCGCTGCGGCTGTTAACCAACCAGCATGTCTTCCCATTATCTCAACGATTGTAACTTTACCATGTTGATAAACATTACTATCTAATTTCAATTGCATTATTGTGTTAATAATATACTTTGCCGCACTACCAAATCCAGGAGTATGGTCTGTTAAGGGTAAATCGTTATCCACAGTTTTAGGGACACCAATAACATACATTTCATAGTTTACCGTTTTTAGAAACTCACTCAGTTTTACACAGGTGTCCATAGAATCATTCCCACCATTATAAATGAAGAACCTTACGTTATTCTTTTTAAACACTTCAAGCATCTTTTCATATACTTCTTTGTCCTCTAAGTGACTCACAAGTTTAAAACGAACACTACCCATAGCTGATGCTGGCGTGTGTTTCAACAATTCTAAATCTGATTTTATATCTTTTACATTTACAAAGTTTTCTTCTAGCACACCATTAATACCATGTCTTAAAAGTAAAATATTTTCTATTGTTTCACTATTCGCTAGTGCTTCTGTTATTACTCCGTATGCACTTGCGTTAATAACCGGGCTTGGTCCACCGCTTTGTCCATACATTAAATTTCCTTTAATCATTTAATTCAGCTCCTTTTTTAACCATTATTATTGTATCATATTCTTTTCTTAGGAGTGAATATATTTCGAAATCAACTAACTTATTCCTATATTTGTAAGCCTCTCTCATAGTTCCTTCATAAATAAACCCACATTTTACAGCAACTCTCTTACTACCAATATTCTCACTATGAATATATAAAGATAGTCTTTGAATATCGCTTTTGTTTCTAAAAATATAATCAACAAATGATTCCAACGTTTCTGTCATGTACCCTTTTTGTCTGTAATTATGTTTTAACAATCTATAACCAAGAGTTAATTCAAAATCGGATTCTCTCTTATATCCAACGGTTCCAATGAAGTTGTTATTTTCATCAAAAATCATATAATGAGTTTTTTTGTCAGCATCGAACCTAGTATCTTTGAAATCACTTAATTTTGCATCTATATCGGTATCTTCTAAATGATCATGAATACTGCGTTCTTCGATATCATTATAGAGCTCTACAAATAGCCTTACATCTTCATACTTTCAAATTTTCTAACTGATATCTTACTATTTTTAAACTAATGATTCACCCCATCCAATTTCTCACAATATTTTTTTATAGTTTCCTATGTCCAAGTTTATGGGTGCAGTTCATCATTGTAACACTTTTAATTGTAACTTATTCTTGTTTGAATACCATTTTGGTACTGGGTAATATCGTACGAGTATAGTCCCCGAAGTTTACCCGTATACGGAAGCGGGTTTGTGTGGTGGAGGAGGGGCTCCACCATAGGAATACACATACAAATATTCATTCTATCTTATGTTACTTATTTCTTAACATATCTTTGATTTCTACTATTTGGAGTATTTGGCAATGTCATTTCAACTAATCCAGATTCTATTACTGGATCAAGATAATTCTTTTTAAATGAAGCTCGTGATTTCATTTCAAGTAATTCTAATAATCCTTTTGTGGAATATGGTATTCCTTCTTCCATTATATTGATAAGTTTTTTAGCCTGTATACCTAACAAACTTGACTCTTTCTTTGAAGTTTTTATAATACGCTTAACTGTTTCAAGTATTGAATCAAGCATAAACTCTATGAAAGTATTAGAACTACCTTTTTTATTACATGTAGCAATTGCATCGTAATATTCTTGTTGTCTTTCTTTAATAATAGATTCTATCGGTAAATAAGCAAATACTTCTTCCTCTGACGCAAGTAAACAAGTTTGAAATAACCTACCCATTCTACCATTTCCATCTGAAAAGGGATGAATGAATTCAAATTCATAATGAAAAACACAAGATTTAATAAGAATGTTTTCATCGTAGTTATTAAGATAATCGTACAAATCAGAAATCAAAGAAAGAACTCTTGTTGCTGGTGGAGCAATAAAGATAACTCTATCTCCATCAAATACTCCTTCTTGTCCTAATCGATACTTTCCATAATCATCAACAAGCGACTCCATCATAACTCCATGATACTTAAGTAATTCATTACTATCGAATGGATTTATAGTAAGAATACTATCATATACTTTAATTGCATTTTGCACTTCTAGGATATCCCTTTTAGGTCCAATAACTAATTTACCATTAATAATATCTCTTACTTGTATCTCACTAAGTACGTTATTCTCGATCGCAAGTGAAGAATAAATAGAATTTATCTTATTTGTTCTTCTAAGTTGTGGTTTATTGTCTAATCCATGATTACTAGTTAATTGTCCTATTAACTTCATTATTGATGAAACATAGTTTAACATATTACTTGTTATTGTATAAGGTGGTTTATATGCCATATCAACAACTCCAATCTATAATGCTATTATATCAAAAAACATATAAAATTACAATTATCTTGTATGTTTTCTTGTATGTTTTCTTGTATGTTTTCTTGTAATGCTACTTCTTTTTTTACTGCATAACTGTAACTGTTATACTTTTGTCCTTTATTTTCCATACAAAAAAACCTCCTTTACAAGGATTTGTATTGGAGGATTATTATACGCTTTTTATTTTAACTAAACAATTTTGGGGTCAAAGTATTTTTGAGAATCCTTAATAATACTTAAATATATTTTTATTAATTATAGTTCTCAACAAATCTATTTGCGATTTATTCTATTAATTACTCTTTCCAATCTTTTCAAAGCTTCTGTAAGAGTTTCTAAATGAGTAGCAACACTAATTCTCAAAAATCCTTCTCCAGTTATCCCAAAAATAGAACCTCCTTCAACAACCAGTTTACCTTCAAATGATAGTTTTTTTAAGAAATCCTCTTCTTGAATGTTCAAACCACTAATATCTACCCATGCTAGATAGGTTCCTTTAGGTATTTCAAATTTAATTGAAGGAATGAATTCATCTATGTATTTCTTCATGTATTTAAAATTGCAATCAATTCTATGAATAACAGCATCTAACCAGTATTCTGCTTTTGTATATGCAGCAATTGTAGCTTCTAAAACAATTGGAGATATACTTGAATGCCCTGAATATCTTTCAAAAGTACTCCTGATAATTTTATTTTTTATTATCAAGTTGGTAGCTTGCAATCCTGTAAGGCTAAAAGACTTAGATAAAGAAGAAGCCACTATAACATTATCGCTTCCTTTTATATTTAGTAGAGATTCATAAGTTGTTGATTTTCTTACTAAATCAGCATGTACCTCATCAGAAAAAATAATTAGATTATTCTCATTACTAATTTTAATCAATCGTTCTAAATTCTCTTTGCTCCATACTTCCCCAATAGGATTATGAGGATTACAAATTATGAACATTGTTGTTTTTGGGTCACTAGCTTTTCTTGCAAAGTCCTCAAAGTCTATTGAGTAATTTCCATCTTTATAAATTAAATTATTTTCAATTATATTTCTTCCTGTATTCTCTATTACTTTCCCAAATTCTGAGAAAACTGGAGGTTGAATGATTATTCCATCTTTCTCAATAGTAAGAGATCTTAAAGCATTTCGTAATGCAGTCATTGTACCAAAACTAAAAAGCAGCCAATTTTTATCAACAGTTATTTTGTTTCTTTCTCTTAACCAATCAATAACACTTTTATAATATGTTGAATTAAATGCAGTATAACCCAAAACATTTTTTGAAACACGGATATTAATAGCTTCAATTATTTCGCTAGCAATAGGGAAATCCATTTCAGATACCCATAAAGAAATTGAATCCTCAAAATAATCCTGCTTTAGCATCTTATTAATTAAGCTTTTATGATTCTTTATTGTTGATAAACCAGTTCTATCGATCTTTTTATCTAAAAAGCTATCCTTAATCGTTTGAGAATCACGATTCGAAGTTTCTTTTTCTTTATTGACTATTATTCCTAGACTTTTCATACCTTATTCCTCCTATAAAAGAATATGTTATTTTTATTATTCGTAAATTTCACCTAAATATATTTTAACATCAAGTTCAAAATAATGTAAACTATATTAGTTAAGTTGGATATCTTTTGTTAGTTGAGTTGGATATCTTTTGTTAGTTGAGTTGGATTATAGGAAAACACAAATCAATTGTTGAATTCTAAAAAAGCTTAGTTGAATTCATTGATTACTACAACAATGAATGAGTAATAGCAAAACTAAAAGGAATGGCTCCTATTGAATACAGAAATCATTCCTTGTGATTAAATTAATTATTAGTACCTAGTCAAGGTTTTGGGGTTCAGTACATCGTTGTATCACTTTTAATTGCAACTTATTATAAAATTATTATTATCTCATTTTTTCCAAATATCATTAGCCATAATTCAGTATTTGTGAACGCTACTAAATACTATACTATAAATTACAAAAAACAATTTTTCCCACCTATTTAAATTGCATTTTGCTTAAAAATGTGTTAATTTAGATTTGGCACACTACTGTGAAAACTTAGTACGCAAAGATATAGGGCTTCCTTTGAAAAAAGATGCTTGCTATATTTGCAAAATAGGGATAAATCTCAAAGTAGGGTCACCATACTCTACTTTTTTTTGTACCCTAAAGTGGATATACAAATCTTATACTTTCCATTTCCCCAATTTTACAGTAAAAGGTCAAAATATAAAGTGAAAATTTGTAAGGACTGTGATGATATGAGTGAAAATAAAAGTTTAACAAAGTTTATGAAAAAGTTCTACAGAAGTATGACAACCCACTTAGGAAAACAAGTCATATTCTCGACAAACTTTAAAAATGAAAAGACAATTGATCAATTATCCATAAGTGATGACTCAAATCACATACCAACAATTGTATTTGTTCTCTCAAGTAATTCAAAAATGAATTTAAAAGACTCAAATGGGATTATGTATAAGATGTTTGGTCTAAGAACTTTTAATGATTTAAATATTCAAAAGGAATTATGTGCAAATGGCTTAAAAATAACTTTTTTTATAGAAGATGTAAAACATCAATATATCATTGTTATTTTTAAGACATATAAGTTTGCAGATAATGTACTACAAGGATATGAAACAAATAATGGAATGGAGTATGTGTGGATAGAATTTGTAGACTTTCAACTTCATCCGAGTTTAGTTCTAGAAAAATATAATAATGATTTTCATAGAGTATTACAAAAAAAAGTTCAATCTAATATAAATATATTGTTAAATATCAACTGGACAAAAGAAATATCAGTTTATGAGAAAAAGTAGGATTAACTAGAATAATTATTACCGTATTGTTAATTAAAAGTTAACTATTGAGAAATAACATTGTTTTATTTCCTATATTTGATACATTAAAGTGGAAAGTAACTAATATTTAAAAATGTGTAATTGGCAGCTTAAAGGAGAATGAGACCATGAATAATCAATTTGAAAAACATTCTGACGCTCAAGAGTTCATTGCTGTAATATCTCAAGTAGCATCAGCATTTGCATTAGCTCAACCTCACAATTACAATGTTGCCATTCATAATACGTTGAAAATAATAGGCGATTATGTTGATGCAGATCGCTCATATATGTTCAAATATAATTTTGAAAAAGGCGCAACTTCAAATACACACGAGTACTGTATAAAAGGTATTACTAAAGAAATTGATAATTTACAGCATATTCCACTGACAATGATTCCTGATTGGGTTGAAACACACAAAGCAAAGATTTCAATGAATATTCATGATGTTTCTAAACTTGATAAAGATGATGGAGTCCGCAAAATTCTAGAACCACAAGGGGTGAAAAGTTTATTAACTATTCCACTATTTAGAAATGATAAACTCTTTGGATTTTTGGGTTTTGATTCTGTAAAAGAGAGACATAGTTATACTCGTTTTGAACAAGCTGTGTTAACTGAATACTCAAAATTACTAATTAATTTACTTGACCGTTTAAAATTAGACATTATATAATTCAAATCACTTATGAATTCAGTGTAAAATAGTTCATATTAGTGAAATATTAAATAAATATAAAATATTTTAGTTAGAATTTATATGAGAAAAAATGAAACGAGGAAAATTATATGAAAACTCCTTTTAGAAAACAATCTAAAACTTTAGAATTTATATCTGTAATATCTCAAGTAGCTTCAGTCTTTGCGTCAGCACAAACTAAAAATAGCAATGCTACAATTAATAGTACGTTGAAAATAATAGGTGAATATGTTAATGCAGATCGCTCATATATTTTTAAATATGATTTTGATAATGACACTACTTCAAATACACATGAGTATTGTGCAAAAAGCATCACTAAAGAAATAGATAATTTACAAGACATTCCGCTTTCTATGGTTACTGAATGGGTTGAAACACATAAAGCAAATAATCCAATGAATATTCCCGATGTTTCTAAACTTCCTAAAGATGATGGAGTAAGACTGATAATTGAACCCCAAGGCATAAAAAGTCTAGTAACTATTCCATTATTTAGAAATAATAAACTCTTTGGGTTTTTGGGTTTTGATTCTGTAAAAACAATACATAATTATACGGATTGTGAGTTAAATTTGTTAAATAAATACTCAGAAATACTAATACGTGTATTTGAACGTTTTGATTTAGATTCTAAACTGCAAAATGAAAAGATGAAAGTAGAATTACTTGTGAAAGCAGCATATATCGGCTCTTGGGAGTGGAATCTTAAAACTGATAAAATAAGAGTAAACGATATTTGGGCAAACATGATTGGTTATGAATTAATAGAATTAGAACCTATTGATATTGATACATGGAAGAATCATACTCATCCAGATGATTTAATCCTAGCAATGAAAAACATTCAAGATGTACTACAAAAGAAAAGTTCTTATTATTCAAGTAACATCAGAATGAAACATAAAAATGGTGAGTATATATGGATTAAGGATTCAGGCCAAGTGACAGAATGGGATGGAGATACTCCTTTGAGAATGAATGGTGCACATATTGATATTAGTGAACATAAGAAAAAAGAGCAAGAATTAAGTGTTATAACACAGGCAGTCAATTTTTCTCCAAATTCGATAATGATTACTGATTCAATGAGAAATATTATTTATGTCAATCCCATGTTTGAAAAATTAACTGGATATACTAGTAAAGAAGTAATTGGAAAGACAGCAAGCTCAATTAGACTAAATTCAGAAAATGAACACAAATTTGAACAAATTAAAGAAGCTATTTATAATAAAGAAGTTTGGAATGGAGAGTTCTACAATCGTAAAAAAAATGGTAGTTATTATTGGGAATTCATTTCTCTTTCAGCGGTATTTGATGAATTCAATAATGTAAGTCATCATATTTCTATCAGCAAAGAAATAACAGCGAGAAAAAATATCGAGATTACATTAGAAAAAAAACGTAAAAATCTTGAAGATGACATAAAAATGAAAATAACTGAAATTGAAGATTCCCAACAAGCAGCGATTATTGCTTTAGCTAAAATAACGGAGTCCCGAGATAAAGATACCGGAAAACATGTTGAACGTGTACAGTATTTATCTAAAGCACTAGCAACTAGTTTAAGTGAACACGACAGATATAAAGGCATTATCGATACTCAATTTATTAATGATATATTTTATGCCTCTGCATTGCATGACATTGGTAAGGTAAACATATCAGACAATATTTTATTAAAACCCGGGAAATTAAATACAGAAGAAATGGAAATCATGAAAACTCATGTCTTAATAGGAGATTCCATATTGGCTGATATGATAAAATACTATCCCAAATCGAATTTAATTTTAATGGGCAGGAAAATCGCAAGATTTCATCACGAAAAATGGGATGGTTCTGGATATTTAGGACATCTTAAAGGAAGAGATATTCCTTTATCAGCACGCATTATGGCACTAGTTGATGTTTATGATGCAGTAAGATCAAAAAGGCCTTATAAAGATATATTTTCGCATAAAGAAACTTTTGATATCATTATCAACGGTTCTGGCAAACATTTTGATCCCGATATTGTTGATGCTTTCGTACGTACTAATGAACAATTTGACGCTATATTCAGTTCACTTAAAAACTAATTAACCTAAGCACCATTGACAATTTTGTATTCTGAAAAAATATGTTGTAATATTATTAGAATTAGAAGATGTGTAAAATAATAAAGGTATTGTACAATTATTATGCGAGTAGTGATTATATGAAATATCAAGCTAAAGTATACACGTGAATCCGAGTAATATTGTATATTATTTTATTAATCTTTTTCACTTTGATATTTTTTGTACCAAAAGCAGAAATTCTTGTCATTATCATTATCACTTTTTCTTTGGCTATTATAATTTTTCCTTTCTTATATCGATATTATGAGTTAACAGATGAATACTTGTATATTCACAAAAGCATTTTTACGAAAAAAATACTTTTTATCAATATTAAGTCTTTTATACTTTGTAAAAACTTTAAAAGTAGATATCCAATGAAAATGAAAGAATCGAAATTAAAGAACACAAAAAAGGAACTATTAAAGGGACTACTTACATTGGACCGAAAGACAGAGATTCTATGTACAGTGAATTAGAAAAAAGATGCCATAATTTAACAAAAGAAACCAACTAATGATGGTTTCTTTTTTTTCTGACGTTTGGTGCAATGTGTTGTTGGTAAAATCTCGCTGAGGCTTTATTTAGCCAAGAATCGATGTTTTTATTTTAACGATTATTTTTCTATTTATAAAATCATCATTTGCCTCTTTGTATAGCGAACAAAGAAACTTGGTAACAACACATTCACCACACGTCAGCTTTTTTTTGTGTTGAAGATTTGAACACATATCATAATACACGTACACACTATTTGACTTCCAAATAAATCCACTACATATTAAGTCTAAAATTACTTATGGTACGATTCGTGAATTGATATGATATTACTAGACACAAAGTGTTTGACATGTGTTTATTAACAGCTTTTTATATCGTTAAAGAAAGATAGATATTAAAGTTAATGTTAATGTTAACAGAAAGATACAATAGTTAAGTTACCTTTCTGATGATTGGTATTTTTCTTAATAGGTATGCAATAACGATTGTTAAACCATATCCCAATATAAATACCAATATCCCTTCTAATAATCCGTTGATTTCAACGTTATAAAAAATACCCTGTATGGCTGAAATAACAGCATAATGAAGTATATATATCATAAAGGCATGATCAGCCAATAATAATAAAAATCTATTTTCGCCATTTACATATCTCATAAACAAAGTAACAATACCAATAGTTAAACTTGTAAAGATCACTACTGTCAATAAATCTCCAATGTTACTTAGTATTGTCCATTGTGAATGTATTAATAGATAGGAAAAAAT
>Ga0075113_1000187_pt1 | contig 20429 bp, 22 predicted proteins | sample AntAceMetag02UKA_FD_69788 | JGI IMG/M metagenome (GOLD analysis project Ga0075113, IMG submission 69788) | Saline lake microbial communities from Ace Lake, Antarctica - Antarctic Ace Lake Metagenome 02UKA | ecosystem: Environmental > Aquatic > Non-marine Saline and Alkaline > Saline | place...
AAAACCTACGACTACATCAAGGAACGTAAAGACGAAATAACAGAATTCCATAAGACACGAGGAGAGAAATCAGACGGATACGACAGGCTCATAAAAGTAAAGATTCCTACAAAACAAGGACTCGCTTCTTATTTGGGTGTAAGCAGTAAATCAGTAGATAGATGGTCAGCACTTGACGAAGACGGAAAATCATTGCATCCAAAATTTAGTCTTGCTATTGCAAAATTAGTACAGGAACAGCATGATAGACTTGTCGAGAACGGTTTATCAGGTGACTATAATCCAACGATAGCAAAACTATTGTTATCAGCAAATCACGATTACAAAGAGAAATCAGATATAACATCAGACGATAAAGCAATAACCTCCTTCGAGGTAGTAATTAAAAAGTAACCCAATTACATTATGGCGAAAGCTAAAACGGTATCGGTAGATGTAACACCTCCAGCTGAACCAAAGAAAGCAAAGTTAGATATTCCTGAAGAAATACAGGAACTCTACGAGGAACTCTTGAAGACAGAACCAGTAGGAGAATACTATTCAGGTGAATGGTGTATGGATACTCTGAAGAAAGAAATACGAAAAGCATAGACTAAAGTCCTCACTATCCTCATTCTTGGAGACGAATGGAGGTTTTTTCAGCTCTTACCCTTCGGGGTGAGGGTAGTGGGGATTAGATAGCTATTGACAAATGGGTCTGATAAATTTGATTTCCTCGGTGAGCGAAGTTGCCTTTACGTAGATATAGACCCAAATCTCAAAGTAGTATAATAACATGAAGAAACAATTTGAAGCAACCGTTGTCTACGAAAAACTCTGGGAAGCTATACAAGCTAAAAACGAGGATGGTTCAAGACGGTACAACTTGATATTACTAGAGGGTGGAAGTCGTAGCTCAAAGACTTGGAGTATTATTCAAGCGTTAATCTTATACGGATTCAATAAGAACTTGCGTATCTCTTGCTTTCGGGACAAGAGCACATGGACAAGAGAAACCATCTGGAACGACCTCCAGAAGAATTTAGAGTACATGGGTATCTTCGACCCAGAGAATGTGAACAAACAGAACATGGATTACAGACTCGGAGCTACCATGTTGGAGTTCAGAGGACTCGATGACATAGCTCGAACTCGGTCACGAACTCAAGACATAACATGGATAAACGAAGCTCTGGATGTGAACAAAGATATGTTCGATGAGCTTGAGCAACGAACAAACGATTTCTGTATCTTGGATTACAATCCAGTGTTAGACCAGTGCTGGGTGTACGACCTCAGGAAGCGTTCTGACGTGTATTGGATGCACTCGACTATGCTCGACAACCCTTTCCTTCCTGCAAAGATTACAGCGAAGATTAAAGGGTACGAACCAACAGAGGAGAACGCTCAACAGGGAACAGTGGATAAATACAAATGGCAAGTGTACGGATTAGGAAAGCCAGCAAGACGTGAGGGAACAGTGTTCACCAACTGGAAAGAGTGTAAAGAAATCCATCTCAATGCTAAGTTCCTCGGATACGGTCTGGACTTCGGATACACAAACGACCCATCGGCTTGTGTTGCTATGTATGAATATGACCATGAAATCTATTTGGATGAGATATTCTATGAGACAGGTCTGCTCAACAGTGATATTTGCGATAAGTTTGAAGCTATCGGAGTTACGAATGAGGAGATTGTAGCTGACTCAGCAGAACCAAAGAGTATCGCTGAAATACATAAGAACGGATACAGAGTCAAATCATGTACGAAAGGGAAGGACTCAATCAATTACGGTATCGACTTACTGAAAGACAGACAGGTTTATTTCACCGAGAGAAGCAATAATCTCAAGCAAGAGTTCAGGAACTATATCTGGCTTCAGGATAAGGACGGAAAGAGTCTGAACAAACCAATCGACAAAGACAATCATCTCATGGATGCCACGAGATATATTGCAATGGAGAAACTACGGAGTAAGAAAGAAACAGCAAGCGTGAGCCAAAGAGCTGATAAAATAGCAATGATGAAGAAACAACTTCAAGCACGAGGTGTAAAGGTGTAACGATTGACATTTGGCTTGAAATCTGCTATGCTCCTTGTGATGAAGAAAATGGAACCGCTTACGAATGAAATGCTTGCTGATTGTGGTAGGGATGAATTTGAAACACCATTGACACTTGCTATCAGTACCCTCAACCAACTCATCGAACTGTCTAGCAAGTTAATCGACAAAGTCGAAAAACTTGAGAGCAACCAGAATGAATTGATACAAGACAATGGAGACAGGGCAGAGAACCTACAACGACTCACAGAGGATATTCATAATCTTCAAAACCCAGATGAATAAAACTGATACCGATTTACGAGAGGAGTTTGAAAATGTATATTTCAATCATTGTCACCACAATGGAGCAGAAGGAAGGATAGATATGTGGGACTGGATACAAGCCAATTATGTAAGCAAATCCGAAGCAATTTCGCGTAAAGACGCGGTGAGCAAGAGTGAGGTTTCAAGAAAAATAAACGAATTAAGCGTGGATAGAGATGGTTGGGTAAAAGAACATATTGAAGACTTGGAAATCCTCCTAACCGAAGTAGATAAACCCAATAAATCATGAAAGAAGGATTTAAAAACTACATCGACATACGAATAAGTGACCTTCGTACAAAGAAGGAATCCAGAGATATGATTAAGAATTGGGAAGAAACAGTAGAGTACATTAAAGCAGAGATAGAGAAGATTATCGGAGACTTGTCAGGAAGGTAAACAAAAATATACATTTTTTGTTCAATGGTGTATAATGGTGGCAATGAAAAATGTTATAGAACAGCCCATTGAGGTTAATGATTTGCAGTCTGACCTAGACGATGCAACAGTACAGAGTTTCATTCAGCTTCAAGAGAAGTGGTCGAACTCGTCAATCCGTACAGATAAGATGACGGAAATCGAGGAGGACAAAGAAATACTTGAAGAACTAAACGAGACATTAAACACAGACGAAAGACCGCAAATGAAACCGAGTCTGTATTTTAAGCTGATGCGTATTTACGATATTCAAGCATCTGAGCTACCAAAGACGTATGCCAGAAAGAAAGGAATATCAGACGTAGAGCTTTCACTGGTGAATTCATTGAAAGACCATATCTACGATGAAGCTGGAGCAGAAGATGTTTATGTGGATGTGATTCAGAGATTCAAAGCAGAAGGTACAGCCGTTGTTCAAATTGGATTTGATGATGAAGGGAACTATATCCCAATCGAAACGTGTGAACTCGGAGAGATTTACATTGACCCGAAAGTAGACAGCATTGCAACTCATGTAGGAATGAAAGGACGAGTAGCACGAACTGTAATCAGAGCCGCTAAAATGAAATACGGAGAGTTCCTACAATACTTTCCAGACATGGAAGGGAAGGTTTCATCAGGAACACCAGGAACAGAAGAAGTGTTTGCGGTTGAAGACAAAGACATGACAGGAAACAGACTGATGGATGATAAGGATGAGCTTACTGTTTTGTATTGTTACTCAGTAGAGAAAGGAGAACCAACAATGGCAATCTTCGCTGGGAGCACTGGAGCATTATGTGAACCAGTGAGAAAAGGGAAAGATTATCCGTTCTGGAGAAAACGAAGGGGACGAGATGTAGCATTTCTACCGTTTGTTGATTTCCATTACTCACGAATGAAAAGAGGATTCTACTCAATGAGTATGATTGGAATGATGAAAGACATTGCAGAGAGTTTCCGAAAGATGCTCAATTCTGCGTTGCCTGTATTCGCTAAGATAGTGAATCCGTTATTGTTCTTGTTCGGAGCAACTGATGACCAGACCATTGAAGAAATGCAACTGGCATACGAACAACAGAAACTCGGAATGAACCCAATGATTGCATCTGAAGAAGGTGTAAGTATGCAAGCCGTTTCACCGAACTCAAACATATTCACTGAGTTCATCAACGCAAAACAGATAGTGTTTGCTGAAGCATCAGACCGATTCGATATTGATTTCCAACGACTGAGTGGAGAAGCTGTTAAAGCAACAGTGTTCGTAGGAAAAACAAAGACTGAGTTACAAGCAATCGCTGGACTGTACACAATCAATAAAGTTAAATTCGACCTATTGGCTGAATACACAATGGCTCTTGCTTCAAAACACTGGAGCTTGAAAGACCCACGAATAATCAACATTGCTATTACTGAGGATGACTATGTACCTCTTTCCATTGGGAGAGCTTTACAGGTCTTTAAAGAATTTGAAGGATACTTTGATACAGATACAGATTTACGGATGCCTACGAGCACTGTAGATAAAGCAAACGCAATGACGGAGATGGAACAACTTGTGTACTCAACATTCTACGGAAGACCGTTCACATCGGCAGAAGAAATCAGTGTAGAGATTCAGGCACTTGCTTACCGAGCCAGATTACGAGATATTGATGATGTTTACACAGTGGCTGCACTCGAAAAGAAAGCCAATCTTGTGTTGCAAGGGAGACAGCAACCTCCACAGCAAGGAACATCACCAGATGGTTCACTTACGGCAACGAATCCAGCTAACGAGGACGTGGCTCAAGAACTTAGTCCAAATACTGCATTGGCTGAAGCAGCAGCAGGAGCTTGACAAACGGCTTGAAATACGCTAGTATCAAGGCATGGATATTACACCTGCTGATATTGAGAAGTACGAAGCCGACAAGAAAGAGCTTCTCGATGAAGATAGTGAGAAACGCAAGAAACCAATGCGTGACTTCTTTAATAAACTGAACAAATGAGTGATATGAAACGAGTTGGTATTATTGATTTACTTGTAGATGTAACGAAATACGCTCCTTCAAGGTCTGAAGCACGAAGACTTGTAGAACAGGGCGGTGTTACTTACGATGGAGAAGTAATTAAAGATGCTAGGGCAGTCGTTGATGTAAAAGGAGGAGAAGTATTGAAAGTAGGGAAACGTAAATTTGCAAGAATCAAATGAGAAACTTTCTAATCGACATCGGAGCACGAATAAAATTGTTGTTCAACAAATCCAAATTAGAGAAGGATAATATAACAGACGAAATGACGTATGTTATGTTCAAGAAGATATTGAAGCAGAACAATACAGCCGACTCAATCAAAGAGTATATCCGAACAACAGACTTCAACGACAACACGAGGATGATGGCATCACGAGAGAGCTTCTATGATATTTGTAGAATAGTACGAGTAATGAACTGTCACGAGGACAAGAAGTATGAAGACTTCTTTGTAGACCTCAAGAAATTCCTATCGGCAATGGAAGCCCACATGAAGTTAAAGTAAAATTTGTGTTCAGTCAGATATTGTGATAAAATGTATTCGTATCTATTTATTTGGATACTCGCTCTTAACAACACATTATGTCTGAAACAACAGAACATACCGAAGAAGTGGTTGTAGAACCACAAACCGTTGAAGCTCTGGATGATGTAGAGGTTATCGAACCCGATAACGAACCATCCGAAGTTGAAGACCAGCTCGACATTGATGAGCTTATTTCTAAACCTAAGTCACAACTCAAGACAAAAGAGGAACGGCAAGGTTTGTCTCGTAAAGAAATCGCCACTCTCAAACATGAGAATGACGAAGAAGACGAACAACCAGACCCTATACTTGAGAGAATGGCACAACTGGAAGGTGAAATCTCAGAACTCAAAGCGAATAGTGGAGAAGTCCACGAACTTGCCAAGACTACTAAGAACAACCAATCAGAATCGTTCATTCGGAACGAATTGGATAAGAAAGGAGTGTCTAATGCCGATTTTAATAAGCAGTATAAGTCTGCGTTCTTGAAAGAACGTGACGAACTTGTTGCAGAGGGTATGGCAATGGATAAAGCCGTACAACGAGCAATGAAGTACACGCTTAGCGAAATCAAGGCAGACAAAGCCGTTGATGAAACTCGTGCTGAAGGAAGAAGGGGGGCAAAAATGCCAGCCGCTTCCACATCGAGTCCTACCGCAACTTCTATTAAGAGGTCTGTACTGGAAAATATGCCAGTAAATACCCCAGACCAGAAAGGCAAATATAATGCTATTATGGATAAAATAGAAAGTGGTGAGATGAAAATGATATAGTTGGACGAGCGTTTTAAACGCTTATACTAAATTATGGCTAATACAATCATAACCGTTGCAATGTTGCAACGAGAGGTCATCCGAAAGATTGACCGATATGCGATTATCGCACCAACAGCGAATCGTGAGTATGAACGAACAGGTCTTGATGGACTCCTTTCACAGGGGGACACAGTGACGGTTCAAACATTCCCACGAATCACAGGAACTCTAGGAGGAACTTTGGGAGATGACATTTCAGAAACTAATTTTGCGATTACTTCTGAGAACTTTCAAATCTTGGACAGTTACCAACTTAACGTACCTATCAAGGACATTGAGAAAATCCGTTCAAACCTTCCACTAGAAACTCATGTTGCGGAGCAAATCGCATACGATGTCGCACAAATGTACGACAAAAAAGTCGCTCAAATCGTTGTAACAAATGCAAATTCAAGCAACGTATTGAACGCATCTACTAACTACACTCCAGACGGTTCTACTGTTTACGGTAAACTTACTGAAATGAGTGAATTGGCAGATATTCAAGACCTTACTGATGTAGACTTGGACTTGTTTGTAACTCCTAAAATGTGGAGATACATCAAAGAATCAGGAGTTTACGATACAGTAGATGCAGGATTCAAAATTCGACAGTCGAATGGAGCTGCTGCAACACGAGGTTATCGAGGAAAGATGGACAGATACAATATCTTCGTAACTAATAACTGTCCTTACCGACAGAAAGTTACATTTGCTTCTGCACCTTCAAACACTGAAGCAATGACTATCACTGATGGTACAGATACTGTAACGGTTCAATTCGTTACATCTATTGGTACTGCTGCTGGTAATATCTTAATTGGTAACGCTGCTGTTTGTTACACGAATCTTCAAACTCTTTTGAATACTCCTGGAACAACTACAGCAAACGGAGTTGCCCTAGCTGCTGCTGATATTTCATTACTCAAGAAATGGAGATTGCATCTTGGAGATGCTACTTCAACTGTTTCTTACGAAACTTCAGCTGTTCCTTTGGTTTTTGCAGATACTATTGTTACAAATACCGATTGGGTATCTGGAACAGAGTACCGAGTAGTGTTCGCACTACAGCCGCAGAAATCAGTTCACTTTGTCGCTCAAATGACAAAGATGAAAACTACTGATGCGGAGGCTGCTTTCAAAATGAATATTCTTACAGAACACGCATTTGACGGTAAAGTCTTCGATGAAAACGCTAAACGTATCTTCACAATGGGTGTTGATAAATAAAGTTTTTACCTTGCTCCTTCGGGGGTAGGGTTAAGATTTTAAAACATGGCTTTCAATAACACAGAGTTTCTCGAATTCAAAGAAATACCAGGATATTCTGGTAGATATGCAATAAATACATACGGCTCTGTTTTGTCTCTCCCGAAAGAAGGGGGAACTAGGTTCGGAAGTATTTTCATTCCACAAGAAAACTTAGATGGATACCATCGAGTGTGCCTGCTTGGAAAAACAGTGTCTGTACACAGACTTGTTGCTAAAACATTCATCGTTAGAGAAAGGGGAAAGGATTGTATAAACCACAAAGATGGGAACAAGCAGAATAATCATGTTTCTAATCTTGAGTGGTGTACTCCAAAAGAAAACGCACAACACGCTGTACGAATTGGATTGTTTAATACACAACGAAGAAATAAGGCGAACACAATGAACGCTATAAATAGAAAAAAGTTTAGCGACATACAGGCGAATAAAATACGAGAAATAAAAAAAGAAACAGGTTGCTCGATGCGTTCATTGGCAAGATTGTTTAGCTGTAGTAATACAGCGATTAGTAACGTTATTTACAAAAAAGCAAAATATGTTTAACAATACTTCATTGACGGCAGAGGACGTGAAACTGCATTTTATCCGAAGGACGAAAGACCAATCCATTGTGGACAACGATGTGATTGATGCTCTCAACGACTTCTACTCTATTATGAAACGAGCCGAAAGACAGGCAAAGAGAATAAGAAGCCGAGAATATTCAGCAGTAGCGGTTACTTCAGCTGGGTACACTCTTACTGGGCTTACTGATATTGGGAGTGATAACGTCAAGGTTTATAAAGGGACAGCTCTTACGGATGTTTCACCATCTACGCTGTTACCAGAGAGAAACTTTGATGACCAGAAAGCAGGATGGTGTCTCCTCGGAGATGGGAAGCTGTACATCACTCCATTTGGAGGAGCTGAAAGTGTTGTTATCTTCTATGATAAGAAAACACCACGAGTAGCAGTGGGGTCTACATTATCAGACCATGTGTTACTTATTGATATTGATTTAGAACAAACATTAAGACGATATGTACGATATACGTTCTATGAAGGACAGTATCAAGACGGATTGGCTCAAGAGAATGAGCAGAAGTTTTTAGAGGAGATGACACGATATTTCAGTATGGGGTCGAAAGCTCACTTCTTTAATCAAACCTAATGCCAAAGGTAGACTTCAGAACTAACAGAAAATTCAATAAACCAAAGCAACAAAGCGTTGTTACGAGAGACTTTAGCAAACTTCAGAACACAGAATTGGACTCAGATAAGCTCCCTTTTGATGTTTTTCACAGTGTGAAGAACATGGTTCACAAAGGACTTAATGCTGATATTCGGAAAGGGATTAAGAAACTCGGAGAAGTGACTGATATTCTTGGGATTGGATTCCACAAGAAATCAGCAGAAACAGCGTTACTTGGAATGGTGCAGACAACAGCTACTTCAAAATTAGTAAAGATAGATAGGTCTGATGGTTCAACAACAGATATTAAAACAGCAATAGCTGGAACAGGAAAACCAGTATTTACATCATTGAGACAAGCTGCTTATGTTTGCAACGGAATAGCTAACATTGAAGTTGTAGATTCTGCAGGAGCAACGACAACAGCAATCGCATTACCGAGTAGCGGAATAGCACGATTTGTCACAAACGACACAGAACGACTCATTGTGGCTCAAACCGATGGAATATTAAGGGCAAGTGCCATTGTTTCGGGGGATGTAGCCTCTGCTAACTTCACAGTGTCTGGTACAGCGATTGGGAGAGCAGTTTTGATGCTCACGCAGATTGTTGATTTTAAATCGCTTAAATCGAATGGTAAAATCATTTGTGTAGCTGGAGAGAATGAAATCGAGCTTCACAGGACACCAGACTTTGCAACGAATGGAATTACGGTATATCCAGCAGATGTATCGACAGTGATTCGAGCATATCCGAATATTGGAGTTTCGAGCAACGATGCAATTATTCCATACGGAACAGGTTTCTTTGTAAAACCTACGGACGGAGTTCTGTATTTCATATCAGAAGAACTCCAAGACCCACAAGAATTCAGAGATGACTTAGGGGAGATGGAATCTATAAGTTGGCTTCTCGCATCATCTGGAATCGACCTAAACAAGAAAATGCTTTACCTAACAGGTTCAAAAGTAAATGCGTATGACACAACAATAGCGTTCAATATTCAAGAACAGAACTTTTCACATTTTGAGAACATTTGGGGGAAACAATGGGTTTCTGATTCAAGCAATTTGTATTACTTGAACTCTTACAACTACGATATTCAAGATGCTTTTTCTCCGTTGTACTTAACAGACAATGGGGCAGATATAAATTGGGGACTTCAAACAGCTTCGGTGTACGGAGACTTGAAGCACTACTGGAAAGCAACAGACTTCTTCATGAATATTGCCACTGGCTCAGATACTTTGGTGAAAGCAACTCTTGTGGCAGATGGAAAAATAGGTGGTGATAAAACTCCTGTTTGGACACAAGACTTTGATATAGACGATAATTCTTCTGCGTTTACGAAAGGAATCTCTGGATTTGGTGGAGGTACTTTCAGCGGTGTAGAAGCTGGAATTAGTATGCTTCATAATCAAAGTGATATTTACACTGAATACTACAACTACAACACGAAAGTTCTTAAAACCTTTAAACGAGCGAGATTAACTCTTTCTGGCTCAGCAAATAACACCTTCAGTATACGAGGTGTTGGACTCGATATTGAACCCACTTCTCGTGTAGCGAGGGGGATTACAATGACTTCTTAATCTGTTACAATACACACAATGACACTCTCATTAGCAAACTCGCCTTCGGATGTCTACCTCAACCACGTTGGAGAGATAGACAATACTACAGTAACTCCAACTATTCGGCTCAAGCCAGTTAGTGCATTGAAACGACAGGTCGATAACGACCCAACAAACGATGTACTCTTAACTGAAATTGTTGCCACGATTAGTGCTGATGAAGTTTCGACAGATGGAACACTGAATAGTGAAAGGTTTTATCTCACAGGTGGAACTGAAACAACTTATGCTGGAGAAGCAATAGTAGAATACACGACAGTCGTTCGTGGTATTTTCAATACTAACAAAACAAATCCTCCAGTAGCAGGAAGTGGAGGAGATAGAAATTATAAAACTCATGCAACAGGAGCACGATGTGTTCTTGATGGGGGATTTCTTGCAAGACGTTTAGAAGAAGACTTTGAAGCAACGGTGAATGATAAAGTTCTACAAGCTACTTGTTTCGATTACACAACAGATGTGACAGTGGGAGATGGAAGAAACTACTTTGTTATTCCAGATAAACTTGATGGCACAAGTTTAAATCGTGTTCATGCACGAGTTATTACAGCTGGAACGACAGGAACAACAGATATTCAAATCAGAAATGTAACAGATACAGCAGATATGCTTTCCACGAAACTCACGATTGATAGCACTGAGACAGGAAGTGATACGGCTGCAACTCCAGCAGTTATTGATAACACTGCGGCTGCAGTAGCAACCAACGACTTACTCGCAATAGATATTGATGCAACAGCATCAACAAAAGCAAAAGGACTTATAGTAACCTTAGAATTTAGAGGATAATATGGCAGGATTTACCACTGGTGTCATCGACTTATCAGCAGACAACACGTTTGACAGCGTTATTATGGGTAATGGTGATACAATGACATTCTCGAACGCTGGTACAGGTGGAGGAGTAGAAGCTCCGATTGTTGTAACGGGAGACTTTACAGTTGCAGGAACAGCGATTATTACATTAAGAAATAACACGAATCTAACAGTTGGAGAAGTTTCTGTTGTAGGAATCACAAGAGACTTAAATGCAGTAGCTTTATCAACTGGTACAGCAGGTGGAGGCGGTGCTCATGGTGGGGGTTCTAATGTTCATGGTGGATATGGAGGTGGCGGAAGTGCAACAACTGATGGTGGAGCAGGTTCTGGTTATTATGGGTGTTGGTCTGGCACAAGTGCTAGTACAGCTGGTGGAACATATCCAAACGGAGCAGGAGATGGTGGTGGTTCTGGAACAGCGGTTTGTAGCGGTTATGGGTATCCATGTGGAGCAGGAGGTGGAGGTGGAAGTGCGGGAGCACCAGGAACTTCAACAGAAAGTGTTTCATTTTATGTACAAGGAAACGTATCTATTACAGGAGGAACTATTACAGGGGCTGGAGTAAACGGAGTATCCGCAGGTGGAAGTGGTGGTAGCGGTGGCTCAGGAGGAGGAACATACGGAGGAAGTGCAGGGGGTGGAGGTGGAGGTGGAGCTGGTGGTTCTGGAGGGAATGGTGGGAATTTATATCTTTTCCATCTCGGAACTGCTGCAGAAGCATTTGATACAACAACATTAGACGGAGGAACTGGAGCAGCGGGTGGTGGTGCTGGAGGAGCGGGAGGTGGTTCTGCCCCTGGTTCACCTGGAATTGCTGGAGGAGCAGGAACAACGGGAACAACAGGAATTGTTGAACTTATCGAGGTAGATACGACTCCAGAAATGACAACAACGTCAGTCACAAACATTTTTTCACTCCAAGCTACGGCAGCTGGGACGATAGTAAATAATGGTGGAAACGCTATAACTGAAAGAGGATTTGTTACTGGTGCAAGTTTAAACCCAGATATTACAGACACAAAACATATAGTAGCTGGTGTAACCACACCGTATACAACGACATTATCAAGTTTAACAGCAGACACTACATATCACTGTAGAGCATACGCAACGAACTCAGAAGGGACTGCTTACGGAGCAGATATAGAATTCAAAACAATTACGGCATTCGTGCCAAGACAAATAGTTAGCATATAATTTATTAACATGGCAAAAACAGCTGCACAGATTCGGGAGGAAATTAAGCGAAAGAACGAGCTTCGCGCTGGAACTTTTGCGAACAAAACACTTGTTCAGAATCCCAATGCGAAATCCGCACAAACGACCACTAAGGTAACTCCTGTTAAATCAACAACATTGAAAGATGGAGTGTCGAGTTTCCGACAACCTGAAACGTCACAACAGAGGTCTAAGCGACTTGCCGCCAATGCACCTGTTCCTACGAGCGGTGGGAATCAACAGCAGAAGGAGACATTTGAAAGTCTTATTAGTAGACAAATAGGAAAAGAAACTCAGCAATTCAAGAAAGCATCTGAAACGGGGGCAGACACTTCTGCTATGACTCATACAAAACAGTTTGCAATAAATGGACAACTATATGCAGTAAACCAAGAAACAGGAAAAATGGAGGTTGTTGGAGACTTTAAAGACCAGACAAAAAGGGGAGAAGATGGTAAACCAACCCCTATTATTAGTGGTGAGATTATCGGTATTAGAAGTGATGGAACACAATATAGAATTGGAGAAGTACAAGATGCAAGGGCTGGAATCATGGGAAATGTGGTTACTGGGGCAAATGCTGGTGGTGTAATGTCACGAGCACAAGCAACAGAACAACTAAGAATATCGGCAGAAACAGGACTACCTTTGGATGGAGCAAAGACAGGAATCGAGAAGCTACAAGATTTAGCGAAAGCTGGACTCCATTCGTTTGGAAGTCAGGGAGCAAATACTCGTGCATCACAACTGGGACTATCGACACCAGGAGCAGCTGGATTAGGAGGTGTAGATTTCGCAGCAGAGATGCTTGATTTAAACCCGAATCGACCACAACAAGGAGAAAACGAAGACCCAGATAAATACAAGATTCGAGTTCTTAACTGGTCTTTGGATAATATTACTGAAGCATTTAATGTATCAAATTCACAAGTACAAACAGATAAACTGGCGAATCTTCTTAAAGGAGACTTCAGAGAAACAAAATCAATACCAACATTGCGACAGTTGGCTGCTGATTTGGCTGATAATCCAGCGTTCAATGCAGCGAATGGGTTTTTGGATAACATGAGAGAGGGTGCTATTGAGGCATCTGTAAAGAGTCGTATGGAACGAGTACAAGGAGCAAACGAAGCAACACGAGAAGCTATCAGAGAAGCGATTACAGCCGAAGAAACCAAAAGGATTGATAATAAAATTTCACACGCTAAATCTCAACTACAGCAAGCCAACACAAAGGCAGCTAAGGCAGCAGCACAGGCTCAAATTGATGCTATAGGTCTACAGGTACAAAAAACACCAGAAGAACGTGCAGCTGAGCAGAAAGAGAGCATGATACAATCTGAAACAGCTAAAATCATGGCTTTAGACCCTACAATGGGAATCTACCAAGCACGAGATAAAGCAACGAGAAATATAAACGCTATGAATACAGCGGTTGGAGAAGATAAAGAAATTACAGAAGATTTGAATAATCTGTTTGATGACCCTACTTATAAAGCAACACATAAAGACGATGTAGTAGAAGTTGCTTTTGGAAAATTCAAAGATATGAAGAAAGCAAAAGATTACGCACAAAATGTACAGAATGTTCCACTTTCAGAAATCAATCGACAAGTTACAGAGTTACAATCTGCAGGAGGATGGAACACTGACTCTATTGAAGCTGATGCGTTCAGGACTCGAAAAGACAAGATTGTTGCTGGTGAGGGTGATAAGAGTGCAATTTCTTTGGCACAACTCTTTAAAGATTATGCTGCATTTGATAAAACTGGTGGGCTTTCATTGCATCTCGCTTACGGAGTTCTTGGCTCAGATAATACAAACGAAGCCGAAAAGAAATACGCTAATGATATGATTCCTTTGATAACTGCACAACAGGCAGAAGCTCGTGGTGATATTGAAGAAAGAATCAGTCGTGGTGATAAGACGGTAACGAAAGAAGAAAGACAAGCGTTCTTCAAAGCACAATCAGATATTCAGAGAGCCAAAGACTTATCTGGATTCATTACTGGTGGTATTATTGAACCAGATGAAGAATTCGTTGGAGTTTCTGACGGAGACTTAACGGAGAGTCAAAGACTGTCACCAACCGAACAACAAAAGAAATCAATTCTTGCTCGTATTCGAGTGGGACTTGTTGAACGAAAAGACGTTAAAGCACAGGAACAACTATCAATTATTCAAGGATGGAATGATGAATGGAGTGCTGCTACTGCTGAAGGAAAACCAATATCAGCAACGGTAGCTAAGAGATTCGGAGTTGCTGAAGGAGTAACGAAAGGACGATTTAATAAGATGGTTGAAACCAACGAAGAAGACGGACTTGGAAACGAGAGGTTTCAAGGTTCTGAACAGGAAGAATATGTATCACTTCAAAACTTTCTAAACACAGAAATAGATATTAGAACGATGCAATACATAAAGATGGGACACGATGCTTTCAAGGAGGAGCTTGATGTTACTGGTATATCAGCAGAAGAACAGGCACGAATAATGAATGATGTAGAGCTGGAGGTAGCTTCTGCATTACAAGATGAAGGGGAAACATTTGAAGGACACAAGGCAATAAATACTGGTGGAGGTGTCTCAATCCAACAAGGAGCTGCAGAATTCTTCGGTGTACCGAACAAGATGAAAGAACAGCTTGCTACACTAACTGGTAAATACACTGTTGCCTATATGAAGGCAGCATCAGGAGTTGCCATCTCAGAAAGAGAGGCAGTAAGACTCCAGAAACTTATTCCTAATATACGACAAGCAGATGCAGGATTTGTCGCTGGAGCGAGGGATGCACTTAAAGAAGTAAACAGAACATCTGATGTTGCAGCAGGTTTATATGGACTAGATGATAGAGCAGCACTTCAATTTGCAGTTAATAACATTGGAGATAAGATAACACGATGGGAAGAAATCGCACCAAATGTTGAACAACAATTTAGTACACCAAGCAGGGTCGGGGTAGAACCGAGAGTAGGAGATTCTTTTGAGCCAGAGCCAATCGTACAATATCCACAAGACTTCTTGGATGCGATTTCCGAACAAGGAGCTGTACAAGACAATTTTGGAAACTTCATAACACCAGACGGCAGACTTTTAGATGTAGACGCTTTATTAAAACAATTTAACATTAGATAATGGCAGATTTTAAATTCGACTTCGATGCAGCAACACTTGACACTCCAATAAACAAACCAGCGTTTGAGTTTGATTTTGAAGCAGCAATAAAAGATTCTGGTATATCACAAGAACAAACACCAGAACAGAAAGCTATAAATCAAGGATTTGAACCATCAAGAGGATTAAACGGATTTATCCCTGCAGCAAGAGAGCGTTTTGAAAGAAAACAGCAAAATCTTTCGAGTGAGTTTGATAGATTGGCAACAGACGTAGCGGAAGATGGAGAATTCACTACTGGTGAAAAACTCAAAGCTGGAGGAGTCGCTACACTTGCTACTATTGGTAGTGCAGCTTCTTTTGCGGTAGAAACTGCATTAGATGGGATTGTTCGTACTATCAGTACTCTTGTTCCGAACCCATGGGAAGAAAGAAAGATAGCTCAATTTAAAAAGAAAGGGGCAGAGATAATGAAATCAGATATTGGGAAGGAAGCACTACTAACTCTTTCTTCAGGACTTGAAGAATGGGACAAATTCAAAGAAAAGAACCCAAATACTGCATCAGTAGTAGAGTCTGCTCTTAAAATTGCCGAAATAATCCCAGCCGTAAAAGGGTCGAAGATTGCAAAAGAAGGGATTGAAGAAGGGGTAATTCTTGCCGAGAGAGGACTTGTAAAAGGTGGTCAATTTGCAACAGAAGCAAAGGGAGCTATTGATGTTTTAGGGGACTCGTTTCAAGGAGCTAAACCTGTTCTTGGGGCAGAAGTAGTCCCAGTCATTGCTAGTAAAAGCAAGAAAACAGCGTTAGAAATGCTAAAACCAAGCGGAAAGAAAGCAGAACAAATAGCTTTACGAGAGGGGAGGGTTATAACACCAAAAACAAAACTTCAAAAGTTGTTGTTTGGGGAGAAAATAACACCATCTCAGTTTGAAAACGAAGCAGCTACCTTTATGGCAGAAAACATAAAGAACCTATCAAACAGTAGGGCGAAAGCTATTAGTCAGATAAGTGAAACGATAGATAAGATAGATGGTAATGTTACGGCTCGTGCAAAAACAATAAAAGCACCAAAGAACGCACTCGATGGAGTCGAGGAATCTTTTTTGCAAAAAGCAGATGACATAGCAACTGATTTTAGTAAACAAATAGATGACAGAGGGATTAAGAAATTTGTTCAACAATTTAATGATAATGTTGCAGAACTAAGAAGTACAATATCAAAGAAAGGAGGGAATATCGGAGATTTAAGAGAAGCTAGAATTAAATGGGATAATTCTTTTGATAGGTCTATACGAAAGATAACACCGGACGAAATAATCGGAAAACCAAACTCAACTCAAATAAAATGGAGAATGTGGAAAGATGGAAGAAATGAACTAAACACAAAATTCTTTGAGATTGCAGCAGAGAACGGAGATGACCTAATGAGAAAGAACCTCAAAGACATGAGTCTTGGTATCCGTTCCATTGATGAGATAGCAAACAATGGAAGTGTCGCAAAAGACATATTAAGGGAGCACAAAAGGAAGATAGTTACTGCTGGATTAACAACCCTCGGATTAGGTGGTCTTGGTATACTTAATTAACACCAAGTCCGTAGCAGATTCCAAAAACGACTAGAAATATACATATAAATTCCATGTCTCGAATACTATCACAGATAGTGTCTTTTGTCAATCTATTTGAAGCTCCGATACTCAATTTAATATCATTGTTGCTCCTATTACAAACAACACAAATGATACGAGTGCAACCCACGTTACAACCTTTTCATATTTGGTTCTTTTTGGATATGTCTTGTGCCAAGAAATAACAAAAAAGTGTATCCAGCTATAAACCATTATGAAACCAAGAAGTTCATCTGACATTTTGTGGAAAATAAGAATATTCTTAATATAGCGTGTTTAAGCCAAGAGAGCAAATCCACTGATAAACTATAAAATAAACTTGCAACCCGAAGGCAACAAGTTTATAATGAATTTAGCTTAATAAATTCAAATGAATAATACTCAGTTATCAGAAATAGGCAAGCGATTTGGTCGGTTGGTTGTTTTAGAAGAAACGAATCCAAAATTTTCTCCATCAGGAATAAAGAGAAGGATGTATTCTTGTTTATGCGATTGTGGGAACATAAAAAAAACAAGAAGGCAGAGTTTGATAAGGGGATATACAAAAAGTTGTGGCTGTCTTTCGTCAGAAATGTTAATAGAAAGAAGGACAACACATAATCTTTCTTATAGTGTTGAATACAAAACATGGATGAGCATGAAAGAACGGTGTTTCAACGAAAAAACCACCAGCTATAAGAATTATGGTGGACGAGGAATTGCAATATGCGAACGATGGCTAAGATTTGAAAACTTCTATGAAGATATGGGAGAGCGTCCAGAGAAGCACTCTATTGAAAGAATAGATAATGATGGAGATTATGAACCAGAAAACTGTAGGTGGGCTGTATCAAGAGAACAAAATAATAACAGCAGAAATAATCATTTTCTTTGTCACGATGGACATGAATTAACTATTGCACAATGGGCAAGGAGACTAAGCGTAAACCCACAAGCAATATACTCAAGAATAAGAAAAGGATGGAGTACGGAAAAAACACTCACAAAACCAGTAACTATTTATAAAAGAAGCTCTCATGCACAATAAAAAAGTTGAAAACGTTATTGGCAATAGGTATGGCAGATTCACTGTATTATCTGATGCAGAGCCAAGAAAGCGTTCAAATGGGCAAAACAGACGTGCAGTTCTTTGCCAATGTGATTGTGGTGTAGAAAAAATAGTTGTTTTATGTTCTCTGAAAAACTCTACTACACAAAGTTGTGGATGTTACGGAAGAAAGATTAGTTTAAAAGCATTAAAGAAAAGCAATACGAAACATGGAATGACAGGGACTAGGTTTTATAGGATATGGAAAGCAATGAGAACAAGAAGTACAGACCCGAAAACACCAATAAATGCTAGGTATCTAAAACTTGGTATTCGTTCTTCTGTTGGGTGGGAAGATTTTGTTAATTTTAGAAATGATATGTATGAAAGTTATTTAGAGCACATAGAAGAATTCGGAGAAAACCAAACATCGTTAGACAGAATTGACAATTACGGAAACTACACAAATAAGAATTGTCGTTGGGCTACACTAAGCGAACAACGAAGAAATACTGATTATGATAAGTTTGAAGTATTTGGAAAGGAAAAAAAGAGAATGTCAGAGTGGGCAAAAGAATACAACATAAATCAGAACACAGTTCGGAGTAGACTATATCAGGGAATGAATATTGAAGAAGCTCTAACAATACCAGTAAGACCTACCAGTAGAGCGTATTGACAAATATTAAAAAGGTTTAATGGAAGGAGCGTTCGAACCCACGCTGAACTAACCACTCAAGGGTCTTAGAGTCTGTCTTTTCGTTCAGAAACTCTTTGGTTATCTTCACAATCTCCTCAGTATCCTGAGTTCTCGGAATAGCGTATCTTCGCTTTTTCATTTGTACGCAAATTATACCACACTTTTGTGTACATTTAAAGTGTTCAGCTTCAAAAGAGCTATAATGAGTTTTTAACCCTTTTATATGACGGATTTTATTAACCGTACATCGCATCGTATTAACGATAACAACACTACAGCATCTAGTGGAGCAGGTGCTATCCCTTTATCTGGTAGGATTCACCAGATTACTACTACTTCTGCGGATGCCTTAACATTGGCAGACGGATTTGAAGGACAACGAATTACTCTTGTTCTTGAAACTGACGGAGGAGATGGAACACTCACACCAACAAATCTTGCTGGTGGAACAACTATTGTATTCGATAACGCTGACACAGCAGAGATGTTGTTTACAGGGGGAACATGGTATATGCTCGGAGGAATCGCAGCACTTTCTTAATTTTTAAACCCCTTACAAATGACGGATTTTATTAACCGTACAAGCCACAAAATCAATGCGGCTTCAGACACAACAAAAAATATGACCACTACTGGTGATACAGTAATTGGTGATGCTGCCGAAGACACACTAACAGTGAACGGTATATCTACTTTCGATACTTACGTTAGGGTTCGTAACCGACCAGTTACAACAGACGTTTACGCACTCGAAGTCAAAGGAGACTACGCTGCAGCAACAGGAGTGTATCAAGGAGCATTTCAATGTTCTACAAGAGTTTACCCAACAGGAGATACCTCTGCTGCTTTAGCTAGGGGTGGGTATTTTCAATGTCAGTTACACGCTGATGACACAATGACTGCTGGTGGAATGACAGGACTTTATACACAGGTTCACAATAACGGAACTGGTATAATGAACGGTGCAGCCCTTGTAGTTCAATCACTACATACAGATATTGCCGATGGTGGAACATGGACTGCTGTAGAACGACTTTGTTCACTTCATGTAGACAGTAATCTCGCACAAGCTGTTAGCTCTGGAATCTATAACCTTTTGTTTATTCAAAACAGCGGTTCAACAACAGCAGCAGATGCTATTGCTATTGACGGAAACGACAAGGTTACAGCTCTTATGACACTAACAAATATAGATGGAGCAGCTATGGTAGCTAATGGTGCTGTTCTTGCCGACATCTCTAGTACAGCAAATGCAGGATATATTAAAGTTATTGTAGAAGGAGACACTAAATATATCGCTTTATACGATACAAAGACAAGTTAAGCTATTGACCTTCAACTTAAAAAATGCTACGCTTTCGGGTGTAGTATTTTTTAATTATACAACATGAAGAAATTTGAAATTACAGAGGAAACTCTGGTGGAGGTATTCAATTATTTGACTATGAAACCATTTGGTGAAGTAGAAAAGATAATGGCTAGTCTTCGTACAACGGCTCAAAATGAAATAAAAGAACCAATCAAAGAAGAAAAGAAAAAATAATCTTTTTTGTATTGCAATGGTAAAAGGTGTATAATACGGCTGATTTCGGAAAGTCCACTAATAATGGGGTCGATTTGAATCGAATTATTAACACTTTATCACATGAGTCTTATAACAGGACAAAGAGGGGTATCCCCTCAACGAGGTATGCCTACGGATGACAAAGGAGCATCCACACAGACAGTAGCAGTAACAGG
>Ga0075113_1000192_pt1 | contig 20017 bp, 19 predicted proteins | sample AntAceMetag02UKA_FD_69788 | JGI IMG/M metagenome (GOLD analysis project Ga0075113, IMG submission 69788) | Saline lake microbial communities from Ace Lake, Antarctica - Antarctic Ace Lake Metagenome 02UKA | ecosystem: Environmental > Aquatic > Non-marine Saline and Alkaline > Saline | place...
AATCCTATCAACATCCTCCCGCATCTTCTCAAAATCCCGAGGAAAAATCGTAATCTTCAAATCCCCCTCTTTCCCACCCAAATCCATAAACGCCATCTCATCCCCTTTCTTCGTCATAATCCGAGTAAACCTCTTAACAATCCCAAACACATCAGCATCAACATCATCACTCAACTTACTAAATTCAACAAACCCATTATCCCGAGATTCTGCAAAAGCCTCAGTAGGATGACCACTAACCGAAACACCCAACAACTCCTCTTCTAAATCCAACCTCTCCTTTAAACTAAGCGCCGGCAAACTCGGATACTCAACCTCATCAGCACAACCATTCCCAAAAAGCGTCATCTGCTTCTCACAAGAATTCCCATTCTTCGTAATCCTCTCATAAACAGAAAGCAAACTCGCCCGATTAATCCCAAACTCGTCAAAACAACCAACCGAAATCAACGAATGACAAACTCTCTTATTCACTTTCGATAAATCAACCTTATTAATAAAATCCTGATATGACTCATACGGCCGCTCCTCTAAAATCTTCAACATTGCCTCACTTCCAACATTCTTAATCCCAGACAACCCAACCCGAATCACTTTCTCAAAAACCTCCCCATCTTTCTCAATATACTTCTCCTTCAATCCATCCAATTTCCCAACCCCAGCAACCTCACCCTCTCCCAAGTTTCCACAAGAAGATGAGCGAGTCGAAGACTCCTCAGGTTTTTGTGGAATTCCTTTATTCTTATACCCAACCAAGTCAACCGAAAAATCCTCCAAAGAACTATTAATATCCGGATGCAAAATCTTAATACCTTCACTCCGAGACGCATTCAAATAAAACGCCAACTTCTCAGGATTCCGAACCGCAGAAGAAATCGTCGCAGCATAAAACTCCACAGGATAACACCTCTTCAAATAAGCAGTCCGATACGAAATCAAAGCGTAAGCAGCCGCATGACTTTTATTAAACGAGTAAGCCGCAAACTTCACAATGTCATCCCAAAGTTTATTCACATCTTTCTTAGTCATTCCCGAAAATTCAATACATCCCTTCTTAAACTGCCCCTCCATCTTATTCATCAAATCAATCTTCTTCTTCCCAATAGCCTTCCGCAAAACATCCGAATCCCCAGCAGAAAAATCAGCCAAAGCCCGGGACAACTGCATAACCTGTTCTTGATAAACCATAATCCCATAAGTCGGCGAAAGAATTTTCTCGGCATTAGGATGAACATAACTAACCTCTTCCTTCCCAGCCTTACGGTCGGCATACATAGGAATATACTGCATAGGACCCGGACGATATAAAGCAACAATCGCAATAATATCATCAAAACAAGTCGGCTTCACCTGATCCAAAACCTTCCGCATACCCTCACTCTCAACCTGAAAAACCCCAATCGATTTCTGATTACGAAGCATCTCATAAACCGAATCGTCATCCCTCGGAATATTCTCAAGCCACTCAGAATCCTTACCGATAGCATCCAAAACTTTCTTAATAACATTCAAAGTCTCCAGTCCCAAAAAATCAAACTTAACCAAACCATAAGTTTCAACATCCGGCCCCTCAATCTGCGTAATCACATCGCCATTCTTCGCATAAGTCGGAATATATTCACTAATCCCTTTCTTCCCCCAAACAACACCACAAGCATGAATCCCCTTATGTCGGACACAACCCTCAAGCCTTCTCGCAATCTTAAAAATCTTAGGAAACTTCTTCTCATAATCCCGCAAGACCCGAGCATCCTCAGTAACATGACCATCCCGCTCCGCATTTAAACTCTTATCAATCGTCTTCTCGACAACAGCCTTCGTAATAGCATTCGCCTCCGAAAACGGAATTCGAAAAACCCGCATCACATCTTTCAAAACCGCCTTCGCCGACATAGTCCCATAAGTCCCAATCAACGAAACCTTTTCCTTCCCATATTTATTCCGAACATAATCAATAACAATATCCTTATCTCCAAAATCAATATCAAAGTCCGGTAAAGAAATCCTATCAGGATTAAGAAACCTCTCAAATAACAAGCCCAACTCCAAAGGATCCAACTGAGTAATCCCAAGCGAATAAGCAACAATAGAACCAGCACCACTTCCACGCCCCGGACCAACCTGACAGTGCTTCTTCGCATCCTCAATAAAATCCGCAACAATCAAAAAATAAGCCTCAAATCCCATCTTCCCAATAACCGAAAGCTCAAACTCCATCCTCTCAATCGCCTCCGCATAATTTTCATTATCCCCATAAATCTTGTCCACTCCAATCTTACAAAGTTTATACAAATAATCCTTATAACTCGAACCATCAGGAGTATCAAAATCCGGGAAAATCGGCTCTCCCATTTCTAATTCAACATTACACCTATCCGCAATCCTACAAGTTTCATCCAACCACTCCTGAGGAAAACTCTCCCTCATCTCAGCCTCACTCTTAATCCAATATCCACTCCCCGAAAACTTAAATCGCTTCTCCACATTCATATCTCCATTCGTCTGAATCGCCAACATAACCTCATGAGCATAACCATCTTCCTCCTTCAAAAAATGCGCATCACAACTAGCAACAACCTTCAAACCCAACTCTCCAGAATACTTCTTCGTCCAAGCCACAACCTTATCCTCTTCCAGAATCCCATGATCCATAACCTCTAAATAAAAATCCTCCTTCCCAAAAATATCAATATAACCCTCAGCAATACTCTTAGCCTTTTCATCATCCCCAGCCATAATCGCCTGATCAATATCGTTCGCCAAACAAGCACTCATACAAATCAAACCCTTCGAATATTTCCGCAACAACTCCTTATCAACTCGAGGCTTATAATAAAATCCCTCATTATTAGCAATAGCATCCAACCTCACTAAATTCTGATAACCCTCCAAATCCTTCGCCAACAAAATCAAATGATGCCGCTTCGCATTCTTATCCTTAACCTTAATATCCTCACAAACATAAACCTCACAACCCATAATCAACTTCACCCCTGCCTTCTTCGCCGCATTATATTTCTTAATCACAGCCCCCATATTCCCATGCTCCGTAATCGCAACCGCGCTCTGCCCTAAACTCTTCACATACTCAAACAATTCCGAAACCTTAGTAGCCCCATCAAGTAATGAATATTCAGTATGTAAATGCAAATGAGTAAATCCCATTAACTAAAAACCCAAAATCACTTTAAAAAAATATAGATACTACTACAAAACAACTTTAATTTTTAAATTTATCAATAATAAACCCAATAATTGCACCATATAAAAAATAAATAATTGGAGTCAACCAAACACCAATACCAGTAATAGCATCGTAACTAATCTGTGGAAACAAAAATCTTGTGAATGCTATTGGTATCCATGAACCTGTTGATAATAACACTCCCAACATAACAGTAACTTCAATATTAAAAAGTAAGAGTGCAAACAATCCTATAAAAAAACCCAAAAAACTTAATTTAACTAAATATGATTTATCTTTAAACTCCATAAATATCTTAAAGTACCTTTGATTTATAAAACTTTCTCAAACCCCAAGCATAACCTGCTCCTCTCCCTTCCCAAAAATACGCTCAATATAATCCCCAATCAACTCCATACTCTCCTTCGTATAACTCGAAATCTTATAATCCCGAACCAATTCCATCGCCGGCTCCACATACTTCCGAACACTTCCCTCACTAATCGTAAAAATCAACTTACCCTTACACTTCGTACAAACCCCAACCAAAGGCGGCCTCCGAAACTTTTCATTACAACTCGAACACCGAAAACCCTGCTTCATAAATTTCCGCAAATTCCCCCTAATATCTCGAATAAAATGCCTCTCCAAAACAAGCCGAGCAACATCATCCTCATCAACACCCCGAAGCACTCCAACCAAAGCCATCTGCGCCGAAACCTTTTCCTTCATAGTAGGCAGGCTCTTGTAAATTCCATTATTATTCCCAAAATTAATATCACAACTATCATGGCTAAATCCATTTCCAACAAACCCAGCCTCACCTCGCTTCAACCTATCCCCAATCAAATCAATCTTACCACGAATCATACTAGAATGCTCGCCCCGCTCAGCCGCCTCATATAACTCCAAAGGATATTTTCCCCCCGCCTCAAAAAACAAAATCTGATCATCAACTTCACCAGCCCTAATCCTAGCATTCAAAACAAGCGGCGCATCCTGACGACCTCCCCTGTGACTTGGCAAAAACTCCTTCGAAAAATTCAACAACACGTCCATCAGCAACATCACAGCCGCTTCATCACCGTCACACTGAAAACTAACAATAGAATTAGCCGAAACCAAATGTTCCTTTGTGTTAATATTCAAACAATAACTTTCTCTCTCACCAATATACTCAATATCAACAACCGGATCATAAACAAAATTCTCATCAAAATCGATCCGCATTCCCCTCCCCTCTCGCCCTAAATGAAAATTCAAAATCTTTTGCTTCCTCTTTGATAAAAAACCAATCCTCTCAAATTTAGAAACAAAATCCGAACCAATAATTCCTTTAGTAATTTCAAACTCGGGAACCTCTCGCTTTTTCTTAATATAAAATTCCCTAATCTTCGGACCAGGTTTTTTCTTATATTTGTACTTCTTTAAAAAAATCCCAAACCTACCCAAACAAAACTCTAAATCAAAAAGCAAGCCTTCGCTAACACTATCACAACTAACCCTCCTATCGCTCAAACTAACACTACCATCCCCCTCAAAATAACCTCTCAAAATACAAGCCAATCTATCAAGAGGTAAATCCAAAAAATCACTAGAAATCCTTTTTTCCCGAGCAATACTACCACATCCAAAAATTCTAGTAAAAAATAAATACAAAATTCTAGAAGAAAACATAACTCGCGTATCCTCACTCTTAACACTCTTTAATTTAAAATGCTCAAAAATAACACGCCTAATAAAAATTTTCAAATCCTCATCAATACTAGCAATATCAACCTGATTCAACCCCTTCTTATCAACAACACTACGTGAAAAACCCTCCGCAATATACAAACCAACAACCTCCAATAACTCATCGCTCAACTTCACAATAATCGGAACTTCAATATTATCTCTCTTAACTGACAACCTGCCAACTCGACAAATCTCTCTTTGGACCTCTTTATTTAAAGCAAAAACAAACTCAGAAGGATAACTGTCTCTATTTTTAAAATTCAAAAACTGTTTCCCACTAATATTCAAATTAACCAAAATTTCCCTCACATCTATTATTTCAACAATACCCCTTATTCCCCTAACCATCAAATTCTCACCCCTAAGTTCCTCCAATAAATTAACCTCAGATTTATCCTCAGACTTAATCTCAATGTTATAAGGTAGAGGTAATTTATCTCCAATCTTCAAATCTCCCATCAACTTCTTTTTTCCATTAACCAAAAACTTATGATTCTCACTAACACTAATCTCCTTTCCAAGCGCAGTTTTAATTCTAAACATTCCTCGCTCTTTATGTTTAGTAAAATTATTAATCCCGACATCTCTCATTTCTTTATCAAACCCAATAGTTTTACAACTCTCAGTCTCAAACTCTTCAGTCCCAAAACCATCCACAACTTTCCCAAAAGTCATACCCTCAACCATTTCTCCAATCTTAATATTCTTCCATCTCCCATTTTCATTAACACTAATAAAAGTATTATAATCAAAACAATCCCGCCGCATCGCCGCATGCATAAACGGACTAGCCAACAATCCCTGTATATTCGAAAAACCAATAATCCGACCAATAACACCTGCGCAATTATGCGGAGCCATACAAACAACCTGAACCCCAATCAAATCATCCCGATTTTCAAAATTATAAAACCTATCCAAACCATAAACCCGCTCCAACTCATCATCAATAAAATTCCCAATCCTTTGGAAAACCCTATCAGCTCTCTCTTCGCCCAAAATCAAACAACTAGGCAAAACAATATCATGCGGCCTAAGTTCCAAAACCTGATCAGCACTAACTAAATCATCACCCTTAATATCCTCCAAATAACCAATCTCCCTAATCTTCTCAACCGAAACCCCAATCTCCCGAGCTCTAAAATGCGTCAAAGGAATCTCAATCGCATCATACCGAACAGTCCCATCTTTATTCACACTTAGATTATGCTTCGCCCGCAAAATACCCTTCGCCAAATTCTCCGGAATCTTAGACTCACTACTCAATCTCTTAACTCCCTTAACCAATGGGGGAACCTCAAAATCCTCAAATCCCAAATCCAAAACAGCCTTCTTAAAATATTTCCCAATATCAACCTTCCTCACATAACTCCCCACAACATCCCCATGCAACTTACAATTCCCATCCTTAACCTCACCACAACTTTTACAAAAACCTAATTTTTTACAGTTACCCCCACAACTTTCACACCTTTCAAAAATTCCCTCAACACCACATTCGCACCTATACACAGGAAAATCTCCCTTAACAAAACCCTTCTCAACTGCATCCTGAAAACTCCTCAACCTTCCACCAGAATCTCCCACAGGAAAAAGAGAATTAGGACTTCCAACCAACTTCCGCAACTTCGCCTTCTCCGGTCGACCCATCCGAGCACCAATAAAAGTCCCAGCCTTATCTTTAATCTCAAAATCACACAACTCATTAACAATATCCAAAACTTTCCTGTCATCAACCTCATCAACTTTAAACTCTAAAACCTCCCCCTTATAAACTTCCTTCTTACCTAAATTAAACAACAAACTCCGAGCATCCTCACTAACAACAACATTATCCAGAACAACCTCATGTCGAACTCCTAAAATCTCAAGCGCCCGCTTCCCAAAACCAAACCTCTCCCTATTTCCCTTTTCCCAATTCAGAACCAATTTATCTCCCCGAATCTCCGATCCATTCAACCACCTAAGCAAACCAATAAACTCCTCATTGCTAATCTGCGACCAATAAAAAATAAACTCAGGATGCAATGGAATCTTAAACTCTTCACTTAATTTAACCGCCAAATCTAAATCAACATCCTTAAGTTTCCATAAGAAATCATGCGCCGAAGTGCCATGGTTTTTTATGGAATCCCCAACTCCCGACTGAATTGTGTCAAGCTCCGCTTCCCACCATTCCTCAACATATCCCGGAATAATTAAATCAAAATTCCTATCAATAATATCCCCAACCGGAAATAAAATATCACCCAAATAAACAATCTCTTCAACCTCACCAGAACTATACAATTTCAAAGCCTCGTCATACTTCTCCAACTTCCGAACGCTCCCATTCTTCAACTTCACAATCGGCCCATCAATAGAATCACAACTCGTAATAATACAAGCCTTAGTTGGTTTCTCAAGTCGAAGCTGAGTTCCATTAGACAAAAAACCACCAGTAATACCCATAGTCGCCGGATGAACCGAAACACCACTAAAACCACTCGTTCGACTTCTACCATACCTAAACCGAAAACCTCCACTCCTACCAGGATGGCCATAAACCGGACGCCCCGCAACAATATCCTTAATATAAGTCGCCACCATATCTTTACTTCCACTCGCCCTCTTCTTGTGCAAAACAACATAATCCTTCAACCAATCAAAACCATTACAATCCAAACCATTTTTCCGACAAGACTCCAAACGACCCAAAGCCTTCTCTGCCTTCTGTGCCAAACCCTCACTAAAAATCAAACACATCCCACCCCTAATATAATTCGTCTCAACCCGCGCCAAATCCCTAAAATTAGAAACCTCAAGACGCTCGGTAGGATCCCCATCAATCTGAATCGGCAACCTCTCAGCCAAAAACCTCATCTCTTCCTCAGTCGGAAAATAAGCCAAATTCGAAACCCGCTCATGATAATCCTTATTCTCCTGAATATAACGTCTAACCTCAACCTCACTCGCATCATACTTCGCATAACCAAAACTATCCCTCAAATAATCAATCAGCATCAAAACCAAACAAGTCGCCGTAGTCCCAGCACTCCGAATCGGACCCGAAAAACTAGCAATAAAATATTTATCTTTTTTATCATTCTTCGCTTCCACACGAAGCGCGGCGCCAGAGGTGTCGCAGTTTTGTGTGGAATTCTTTCGACTACCGACTACCGACCTACGACTACCGAGTTTCAAACCCGTATAACCCTCAATCGGCGAAGCCACAACACCAAGCGTCATATAAGCAAACCCAACACGAATCCCAATATCAATCCTTTCTAACTCACTCTCAAACTTACCAAATCCACCCTCCGCAATCTCCCGCGCAATAACAAAAGCAACCGTCACATCCAACTTACCATACTCCGCCTCCAACTCCAAAATCCTATCACTAACTTTCAAAACATTAAGCTTAGGATAAATAGTCTTAACTAAATTAACAGCCCGCTCTGCCATAGTCAAAGCCAAAGGACACTCAACACTATCTACCGGATCTAACCCTTTAACCCGAGCCGCATTTGCAATATTATAACAAATATTAACCTCTTTCTTTAAATCATCAAAATACTCTTCTAATTCACTCATAACTCCAAACCCTCCAACTCTTCCACTCTCTCCAAAATCTCATTCCAACTAAAACATCGAAAAATATTATCATGAGAGAACTTTTTATTCCAAGGTTTATCTAATAATAAAACTTTTAGACCATTTTTAGCATATTTTAAAGAATCTTCTCCATTATCCTCAATAATAACCTTAATTTCCATCTCTTTACAAATATCATCCTTACTTTTACCTTTATTTACAATATTTCCAGCGAAAAGAACCTTATTTCCTAAAATATTAAACTCTTCAAAAATAAATTTTCTAGTTTTATTCTTTATTTTCTGAGAACGAGCAGTAATAAAAAAAATATCATGATTATTTTCTAAATATTCAACACTTTTCTTAGCACCATCAATAAATCTTGCCTCATCAAAGTATTTACTAGAGTTATATTCATCTAACGACTCTAAAAAATCCATATCTCCAATATTTAAAATATCCGACATCTTATATGAAATAATATCTTCAAAAGAAAAACCACTAATACCTTTTTTATCTATAAATTTTAAATAACTTCTAACAAATTCAACAACAACCTCATCAATATCAATAGCAATCTTCATCCTAAAACCCCCAATCCAAAACCTTCCATAGGAAATCGTGCGGGTCCGAGACCCCATGATTTTTTATGGAAATAAATCCATGAATATTTATGAATATCCATAATTAATAAACAATCAATCCCCATCACAACCTCCTAACTCACAAACCAAATCATCCCCAACATCCCACCTAACATCCTCACTAGAAAAATCCAAAACCTTAACTTCCCTACTCTTCAAATTCAAAATCGGCACCCGACAAGGCTCCGGCTCAGCACCAACCTTAGCCTCAAAATCCGTCCGCGACTGCCAACAAGAAGTAGAAATATTCAAAATATTATTATAATTACTAATCTTAACCTTATGCTGCCCACCTAAAACAAAAACATCCGGCAACTCATCAATAACCAAATCATCCCTCTCTTTATCCAACACAATATCCATCTCACCATAACTAGGCGCCAAATGCCTCCGCCTTAAAATCTCCCGCATAAAATCATCAACCTCTAAATTCCCTCCGCCACTAAACAAATTCCGAAACTGATTAACACCATTACTATGAGAAACCAAAATATCCAATCCACCAATCTTAATAACCGAAGGATTAGAAACCAACTTCAAATTATCCAAACCACTAATCCACTTCTCAGAAATCCCAGGTTGCGGCTCCCCAATCCAAACCGCATCATTCTGCCCAGGACACATAATAATCTCAATATCTTTCCTAACTCTACTCAAAATCTCAATCAACTTCTTATACTGCCCCCGACATCCCTTAATTTTCAAAAACTTCTCCTGCTCAGGATAAACCCCAACGCCATCAATATTATCCCCAACCAAAATCAAATATCTAACCTTCCGAGCCAAATTCCGACTCCTCTCATCCCCAACCTCAGAATTCAACCAACTAACAAACCGCATCAAACTCCCTTCCAAAAAATTCGAAGACCCAATATGCAAATCCGAAACAAACGCCACAAATTCATCCTTATCCCCAAACTTCTCTTTCTCCAACTTCGCATCAGGATAAATAAAATCATTAGCAAAAAGCATCTTACTAGAACCCGAAACCCGAAACGCCACAATATCATCCAATAATAAATTCCCAGCCCTCTCAAACAAATCCCGATTCTCCCTATTCACCAAAACAATCCCTCGCCCAGTCAAATCCTCAACCTCAATCAATAAATTCTTATTCTTCGTAATCCTCTTACTATAAACCATACCAATCACCGTATAATTCCCACTCCCTATACCAATTCGCCGAATCGAAGTCAAATTATCAAAACCCTTCCCAATCAAAATATCTCGCAACACCTCAAACCGCGCCCGAAAATAACTAACAAAATCCTCAGCCCCAACTTTCCCAGACTTCGCCCTAATATCCTTCAAAACCTCAAACCCACTTTCACTCACACCCGAATCCCTAGCTTTCAATCCCAACCTATCTTTATACCTATCAAAAACAATCAAAGTCAAAATCTTCTCATTCATATTCAAATCCTTTAACTTATCAACAACATCAAAAACTCCATCTCCCATATCCACAAAAAATTCCAACATATCCCTATCTAAAAAAAAACCCTTCTCCATACAAAACTTCAATATCTCTTTTTTATTTCCCATCTAAAACCAAGGAATCTACAGTTCAACGGAACTTGTCCTCAAAACAAAAAACTCACAACCCTTTATAAAAATTTATATCATAACTTGCAAAAAATCAATGCTTTGCAAAAAAAGACTCTTTCCACTCATAAGATCCTGTTGCATAATATTTCCCATCCTTTTCTTTAATTTCTCCTGTTATTAATGCTTCATTAAAAATATCTTCAAGCTCTCTCGAAGTCGAAGAATCACAACCAATTGAATTACCAAAATCATTTAAATCACCACAAGCTTCTTTTTGAGTCATACCACCACTACCTTGCTGAGCAATAACATTCAAAATATACTGTGCATTCTCTGATGTCATCCCACATAAAATATTTAGACCTTTATAAAAATTTAGATACTATTTATTACTCAAAACTTCTTTTTCCAACTTATCTCTTTTTTTACCTTCAACCTGACTATCACCTTTCGTATTATCATCAAACCTAGTAAAAACCATCTTTTGATAAGTTTCATTATTTTCCATAACTGTTTTATCTCCAAATCTACTTTCTACAACTCTATAATCCTTTCCATCTATTACTCTATCATAAACTTTTATTGGAGAAAAATAATATGCTGAAATAATACCTATACTTGCAACACCTACCATTGTACCTAAAACTCCACCAAATAAAAAATCTTTCCATTCCATAAAAAATCAAATATACTAAACCTTTTAAGTTTCTATATACTAAATTATAACCTTTTTATAGAATCAATTAAAGCCCAAGTGACTCATTCAAAATAATCTCAACCTTATTAAACAAATTACTAGGAACCGCCAACCGAATCTCCCGCGTCCTCCCATGCCGACCCTTAGAAATCACCTTCGCATTAATAATCCCCAACATATCCATCTCCGCAATAATATCACTAATCCGCCTCTGAGTCAAAATATCAGTCTTCGTCTTATTACAAACATCCTGATATAAATTATAAACATCCCCAGTATAAAATCTATCCAATTTCCCACCCTCAGCCTGCTTCGTCAACTCCAAAACAGCATACAAAACCAACTGAAACTGCTTCGGCTCACCCTCAATAATATCCAAAATCTTATCCTTCTCAATCTTCATATTCGCCAAATCAATATACTCCTCACTAATATCAACCTTCCCATCTCTCTCTGACAACTCCCCAGCAATCCGAAGCAAATCCAAAGCCCGCCTAGCATCACCATGCTCCCGAGCCGCATAAGCCGCACACTTCGCAACAACACCATCTGCAACAACTCCCTCTTTAAACGCCTCAGCACACCTCTCATTCAATATATCCTGCAACTGAATTGCATTATACGGATGAAAAATAAATTCCTCTTCCCCTAAACTCGACCGAACCCGAGGATCAATATTATCCAAAAAAGTCACCTCATTAGAAATCCCAATCAAAGAAATCTGCGCTTTCGAAAGCTCCTGATTCAAACGAGTAAACGAATAAAGAAAATTATCATCCATCTTCTTAATCATCTGATCAACCTCATCAAACACAAAAATAACCAACTGCTTCTTACTATCAACCAACTCAATAAACTTAGCCCAAACCTGATCCGTAGGAAGCCCTGTAGAAGGTATCTTACCCCCAAGCTGCCGAATCAAAGCAGCCAAAACCCGATACTCAGTATCCGCAACCTTCTTCAATTTACAATTCAAATACTCAAAATTAACCTCAATAACCTCCCCACCTTTCTTTTTTAATTCCTCATTTAATTCCTTAGCCTTCTTAATAATCTCATCCTGAACATACTGCACCGAAAGCGTCTTCCCAGTCCCTGTCTTCCCATAAACAAACAAATTACTAGGCCTATCCCCTCTTAAAACCGAAGCCAAAATTGAAGCAATAGATTTAATCTGCTTATCTCGATGAGGAATAGACTCAGGAGTATGACGAACCTGTAATACACTCTTATTTTCAAACAAGCTATTATTAACAGCCGAATCAAAAATATCTCCTAACTCAACTCCCATATTTCCTCCATATAAAAAATCACTTTCAAAACTATTTAAACTTTCATATAAAACAACACCTACCCCACCACTTCCGATGCACGACGTTAAAAAATTAAAATTAAATCTTTCATCACAATCTAAAACATATACTACTATACTACATAATATAATATATATAATATATAATATATATATTTATAAATAAAAATTAAAAAACAAAACAATCAAATCTCCCAAAGTTTTAAAAAACTTTCCATAAGAAATGAAAGGGTCACACCTAAATTATAAAAGATGATACCTGAATCATAAAAATTCCAATATTAAAAGAAATCACCACTAATATTAAACAAAAAACCCAAAGAAAGATTTATAAACAAATTAAATATTATTAATCTATGGATAAAAAACCATTTAAGACACTATTAGGAAAACAAGTAGTCACAAAAGAAGGAAAAAAACTAGGAATCATTAAAGATATAACATTTGAAGCCCGAACAGGAGAACTAATTCACATCATTCTACAAAATTTAACAACCTACACAGCGAACCTATCATTAGAAAGAACAAAAAACAAAGAAGCATTAATACCCTACAATTCAGTAATAGCAGTAGGAGATTTCATCGTCGTTTCTGAAGAAGATCTATTATAAAAACAAAACACTAATATGGAAGAAATAAAATTAATTGGAGCAAAATTTTTAGAGATAGAAGCTAAAAGAAACCCAGATTTCAGTGGAAAATTAGAATTAAAAACAAATATTAATATAGTTTCTATAGAAAAAGTAGAAAAATCAAAAGATACATTAAAAGTTATATATAATTTTGGAGTAGATTTTGGAGATTTAGGTTTAATATCACTAAAAGGCGCATTATTTTTATTAACTGACGCAAAAACATTAAAAAATATACTAGAAAATAAAGAAAATAAAGAATATGATAGTGAAGAATATATAATAATAACAAATTTAATCATCCAGAAGGCTTCTTTGAAGGCTTTTGAACTAGAAGAAGAGTTAAACTTACCAATTCACATCAAATTACCATCTCTTTCTCCAAAAAAATAAAATATTTCACAAAATATTAAAAATTCTAACATAAAACTATATTTCAAACTATAACTATAATTATAAACCAAATTAATTCTAACTAACCAATGGATCCAATAAAAGAGGCTTTTGATAAGATAAAGGAAGAAATTAATATATTAAAGAATGATATTATAGATCTAAAATCCCAACTCCAAAACACTCAATCAACTCCAATACATACACAAACCCCAACAAACCAACTAATAAACATACAGACAACTCCAACACATAAACAATCACAAATACCCCAACAAACCAACCAACAGACACATAACCAGACAACTCCAACACATAATCAGCATATACAGCCCTTATATAACCAAAATAACCATACTTCCACAGGAAATGAAGGGGTTCCAACAGACAGACAAACTAACCAACAAACACACCAACAGACAGAAAACAACCTTAATTTAACTATAAAATCAGATTTTAAAGAAGCAAGCGACATATTAAACTCTCTTGATAATATAAAGAAAGGTATCAGACTTAAATTTAAACGCCTAACACCCCAGGAAATGCTCGTATTCAGCGTACTATACAGCCTCGAAGAGCAACAAATACCACAGATAACATACAAAACCCTGGCCAACGAGATAAAACTAAGCGAGTCCTCGATAAGAGATTATACTAATAAACTCATAAATAAAGGCGTGCCAATAGAAAAGACAAGACAAAACAATAAAACAATCATACTAAAGATATCCCAAGACCTCAAAAACATAGCTACTTTAGCTACAATCCAAAGTTTAAGAGAAATATAGATCTATAAATTATATTTATAATTACTTTAATTATAATAGAAAATAAAACCACCGACGACGAATAATTATTCAATACGATTATTCCCAAGAAAATATCATAAATAATAAATATTCGGTTAAACGAATAATAAATTACATAATCCACTCACTTTTCCACCTTATTCTCCCCTATTCTAAACCCTAAATCAAACATATTTAGGTCTGTTCTATTTAATATTATTTTTTCCATTTCAGGACGTTTAATATCTCACTTTTTTAACCCTGATACCAAGGCTCACTTTTCGCTTTTATTTACCTAAAAAACCACTATTTTTTAAGAAAATTAAACAAATTAACTCTCACTTTTTCGAATTTGAGTCATTTTTCTCTGATTTAACCTTAATTTTAACACTTTTTACTATTTTTGATCTAACTTCCTCAGGTATATACAGTCTTTTTTTGCCACTAATTTCTCTATGTTCTAAAATTAAACCTTCATTTTTTTGTTTTATACTATTAATTTGACCCCTAATAGTACTCTTATTCTTACCAAGTAATGCTGCCAAATCTTCATAACTAAGCCTCATTTCCGAATTTAACAATGCCCAAACAATACCCCTTTCCATTACGCTTAAATTATCTAAAACATCTGTTTGAACAGCCGTTTGAACAACTGTTTGGACAGGGCTAGGCATTGTCTGTTTATACATACCTGTTTGTGTTTGTTTGGACGCATCCTTAGATATTTGTGGTCCAAAGAAAGAAATAAAGTCTTTAATCTCAACAAGGTCTTCCTGTATAGTTAAAAGTTGATCTTTAATATTTAAAATATCATCATTATGCACAGTGTGTTTGTCGTCGAGATGACGTATCCATTCACCTACTTTATTAAAATCCTTCTTTACATGACTAAAAGAATCCTGCACCTCACCCTTTAAATCATCAACTCTTTTTTTATGTTTAAACAAACTCCACATCTTAGTAACCCTTAATCACCTTTCTTTATAAATCTTTCGCGCTGTCCAAACACCAAACAGTAAAAAACACCAATTAAACACCAAAACACCCCAACTAAACACCAAAAAACACCATCTGTCCAAATCATAAACACTACCTTTTATCGACGGTAAAACCAAAAAACACCATCTAAAATCAATACAATAAAATAAACACCCGTTTACACCATGTTTGGACGTAAATAAACACCAATCAACCATCTAAAACTGTCCAAAATCACCCCAAAAACCACGCCAAAAAGATTATAAACTTCAAAATAGATACAATAAAATGCAATTAAAACAAAAGGTGATATATTCAGCCATAGCTTCTACCGCTGTTTTAGTAAGTTCAATATTTATACCAATCATCCCATGCCGAATAGCGCCAAATGTACCGAACCCAATATATAAATGGACCCTCTGTTCTCTCAATCCAGACAAGACATCTTCCCTCGGATCAATCACAGAATACCTCGGATACACTACATCACTAAGAGACACATATATCCTAACACTTTTCATAATTTTTGTTGCTGCATTTTTATTTTTGCAGTACACAACAAAAAGAAAAAAATCAAAAAGGAGGTAAAAAATGAGAGACAATTTAATCGGAGTTATGACATGGATCGTAGGAATCCTAGTTTCCTTAGCTGTTGGTTCAGGTATGATTAATGGAAGACTACCAATTCCAATGATACCATCAATCATCACAGTTATAGCTGGTTGGATCGTAGTAGTAGGTGCAATTATAAGCCTAGTACTAGCAATTTTCAACAAGTAAATAACCCACTTTTTTTTAATTTTTTTTTCTTATTTTTGTCCAATTTCTTGGACACATCTTCTTCCAATATTCATCGCAACAAATCAGCTTTTCACAAAGATAACCTTAGTATACAATCCCGCTTAAGGAGACAGAATTTATTAGGTAAAAATAACCCTCCAAATTACTCTCCACACCACACCACACAAAATTACAACAGCTACGACACCACACCTTACATAAAACCAGAATAATCCGACCCAACAAATAACACAAATTTTTAAATAAAACGAAAAACGAAGATCCAGAATACTACTGAGAAACGCATAACGAAAACTTCACAATCAAAGACACAAGAACCTGTCCAGACTACAAAAAAGGAGGAGATACCTGTGGAGCACAATCCAGCAGAACAGGAGAATACACAATTGTCCGAAAATTCAAATCAAAATACATCCCAAGATAAAAAGTTCGCACAATACCAAAAACCTCGCAAAATAACACAAAGTTCGCACAATATACATTATATGACGTTCTAACTACAATAAACGAACGGATTTAGCCCGTTAGCACAAATTATTTAATATGCGAACGCTTTTTTTTTGCATGGTGATAAAAGTTTGTAGCAACTGCTCTCAAGAAAAAGAACATCACGCCAAAGGCCTCTGTTACACCTGTTACAAAAAACTCAACTGGAAACCCAAAATAAAAAAATGCAAACGATGCCAAAAATCCCGAGCCATCCACGCCAAAGAACTCTGCGCCTCCTGCTACAACTACGTCTTCCATCTAGATAAAGCCAGAGCCTACAATCAACGAAAACGAAACAACATAAACCTAACAACATTCCGAAAAACAACAAAATCCTGCGTCATCTGCGGATTCGACAAAATCGTAGACATCCATCACATCGACTCGAACAAATCCAATAAAGATCCCAAAAACCTAATCGGCCTCTGCCCAAACCACAAAAGAATGATAAACAACCACAAATTCCGTCCCGAAATATTCCAAGCTCTAAAAGAAAAAGGCTACAAATTACCCCTAGAGCCCATCCCAGAACCAACATTCTAACAAATTCTAACCAACATTCCACAAATCTTAACATATTTTACAACAAATACTGCATCTTTGCCAAAAAAACCTCTCAAAATCGCTAAAATCCAAAAAATATACCAATTTTCAGCATTTCTGAAGTGAAAAAGTGAGAGTTAGAAAACCTCAAAAAACAACATAATAGCAAGAAAAGTGAGAGCCAAACCAAACCAAAAACCAGGCAAAGTAAGAGTTAAAATGCATAGAATAAAAGTTCGCACAATCCAAGTTTTAAACACAATATCACAACCAACAAAAACAAACTAATACTTATTCGGTTTACCGAAAATCAAAACAAAGTATTTTTATAGAACAATATACTAAAACAATAATGACAGAAATGAAATGGCCAAATAAAAAAGACGGTCCAAATATTGAAACATTAATTAGATATTTAAACAAACAATCAGAACCCACAGATCAAGAAAAACTCTATACACAACTAATAAGCCATCCATTAACTACGATAAAAGATATTTATCTAGAAAAATATTTAAAATAACTAATCCATAAGAAAGCAAGCGAGTCGCAGACTCCTTGATTTTTTATGGAACAAAAACATTTTAATAGACCAAACAACCCAAACAACAATGATAGATGATTCCTATAAAACCAAACGAATAACCTGGCCAAACGGCTCAGAATATTTCAAAAAAACAAACGTAGAAGCAATAATCCGAGATATAGAAAATACTCCAGAACAACTCTTAGAACAAATGTCAACATTAGTAAACTGCCCACAAGAAACAAGACAATATAATTCTGACCAATAATCCTAAAACAAATCCCTAATCCTTCTTCTTCTTAAAACAATCCCTACATAAAACCGGCTTCCCTTGCGTTGGCTTAAACGGAACAGTCGTCGCCCTACCACATTCCGCACAAATAACATCAAAATCCCTTCTCTCCTGCCTTCCTCCAAATCCCTGCTGCGGCCTTCCTCTCTTGAAACAAGCATCACACTTAACAGGTCGTCCTTCAGTAGGATTAAACGGTATCTCACATTCCTCACCACATTCAGAGCAAGTCGCCTTAAACATTTCCTTTTCCATAATAAACTCTCAAAATATAACTATAAAAACCTTCCCCTCACCCAAATTTTTCACAAACCCAAATCATATAAAACAAAGCTTCCAATAACTAACAAGGTGACAAAATGAACAAAGAAGAATTCCTAAAAAAACTAGAAGTCGAACTAAAAATTCAGAAAGCCTCGCCTCACACAATCAAAAACTACCTCAAACAAAACCAAGCCCTCCTAACCTTCACAGAATCCCAACCAAACCAAATCTCCAAAGACGACATAAAACTCTACATGTCAGAAAACCTCACAACATCAGCAGCCGCAACCATAACCCTCTTTCTCGCCGCAATAAAATACGCACACCTAAACATATTCCAAACAGATCCAACTCTCTCAATCAAACGCCCCAAAAAAGAATCCCACCTACCATCAACCCTCTCAAAACCCGAAATAAAACTCCTATTCTCCCAAATCAAAAACGAAAAATCAAACCTAATGATAAGCTTAATCTACGCCGTAGGACTCCGAGTCTCCGAACTAACAAACCTAAAAATCCTAGACCTAAACTTTCCAGAAAAAATCGGACACATTCGCCAAGCCAAAGGAAACAAGGACAGAATATTCAACATCCCGGAATTTCTACTAGACAACCTAGAACACCAAGCAAAAAAACAAACCAAACTCAACCAAACCTACCTCTTCTCAGGACGATCAGGAAAAATATCAATTCGAAACATCCAAAAAATAGTTTCCTCAGCAGCAAAACGTTCAGGACTCCAAGACATCCACACTCACACTCTCCGCCACTCATTCGCAACCCATCTCCTAGAAGAAGGAATCGACATCAGAAAAATCCAAGAACTCCTAGGTCACGCAAACCTCTCAACAACTCAAATCTACACCCATGTCTCAAACGAAGAACTCAAAAAAATCAAGAGCCCAATAGAATCACTATAACCAGAATCACAATAATCCTTATAAATATAAATACCATAAAAACATCATGACAATAAATTTAGAAAAATGGGCAGAAGACGCAAAAATGATGATTAAAGATGCAGGAGAATTCTCAAAGAAAGGATTATGGCAAAATTGTGTTTATGAACATATGACAGATTTGGTAAATAATGAAACAATAGTTAAGGGAAGCAGATATCAAAAACTTTTCGGAGGCCTAAGATTCGCTTACGAAAAAGCAACAGGTAAAATGGTTTATCAAGAAGTTCTAGCTTAATATTTCAATATAAAAAATTTTCCACAAGAAACGCGGCGCTCGAAGAGTGTCGCAGTTTTGTGTGGAATAACTTATAAAATCTTTAAACTATTAATTCTCATGCCATGCAAAAAATGCAACTACACCGAGAAAAACCTAAAAAAAATCTTCGGCTCCGAACTCTGTAAAGTCTGCGCAACCTTCGCACCAAACAACATAACCGATTTCCAAACCTACATTAACGAAAAAATTGACTGGAAAATCCTAGACATATTCAGAACACTCGGCCACACAAGAGGAAAAAAACAAAAACAAGGAATGCTAAGAATGGCAGAACTCGGAAAACTCAACTCAAGACCACCCCTAGGCTACGACGCCCAAAACGGAAATCTAATCCCAAACGAAGACGCAGTCCGAGTCCACTCCCTCTACAAAACCTT
>Ga0075113_1000198_pt1 | contig 19593 bp, 22 predicted proteins | sample AntAceMetag02UKA_FD_69788 | JGI IMG/M metagenome (GOLD analysis project Ga0075113, IMG submission 69788) | Saline lake microbial communities from Ace Lake, Antarctica - Antarctic Ace Lake Metagenome 02UKA | ecosystem: Environmental > Aquatic > Non-marine Saline and Alkaline > Saline | place...
AATGTAGGATGAATGGGTTCCAGTGGTTATTTTTTATAGATGATGACGTGTTTCTACCTGATAATGGTTTAGTTAGATTAATGAAATCTGGTAAAGATATTATATCAGGTGTTTACTGGACAAAGACTGCTGATCCAGAACCAGTCATTTTTGAAACGATGGGTGAAGGTCCTTTATATGATTTTGAAGCTGATAAAGTAATACCTATTGAAGGTTCTGGTGCTGGTTGTTTACTTATTAACATGGACGTGTTCGATAAGTTTGATGAAGCAGGCATACCATATTTTGTAGAAAACTGGGTTCATACAGATAAACAAGGTAATCAGATGAAATGTCCTATTGGTGAAGACCATTATTTCTTTTTAAAATCTAGAGAGTTTGGGTATCAAGCATACGCTGACACAGGCGTTTTATGTGACCATTATGATGTTAAAACTAAAACATTTTATCCTGGTGAAAAGATTATCCGTAAGATTTGTAGTACTGAATTGAAAAAACAAGGTCGGCAAGATTTGGTTGATGAATATATTAATGCAACTGATAATCCAAATAAAAAGACTGTAATGATTTATAATGATACAGTACCTTTTGCAGGTGATGAGATTGAAAGAAGGGGTGTTGGTGGTTCTGAGCATGATATAATCCATTTAGCTAAAGAACTTTATCGTACTAATAAGTTTAATGTGTATGTATATTGTCAATGTTTAAGAGAAGGTATGTATGACCATGTTGTTTATAGGGATAATAAACGGATTGAATCAGAGATTAAAGATATAAAACCAGATTATTTTATCAGTTCTAGGAATTTAGAACCTTTCTTTGATGATAAGTTAAAACCATATGTTAAAAAGAGTATTTATTGGGCTCACGATCTTGCAGGTGATGCTTGTTGGAATAATTGGGAACAGGCTGAACCTAATATTGATGTCGTTGTTGCATTAAGTGAGTTCCATAAGCAAAATATAATGAAACATTGGCCTAATACTGATAAAAAAAAGATAGTTATTTTTAGGAATGGTGTTGATAATGCTAGATATGGTAATAAGAACGCCATAAAGCGTGTTAAAGGTCGTTGTATTTATAGTTCTACTCCTTATAGGGGTTTAGACATCTTATTAAGTTTATGGCCTAAAATAAAAGAACAAGTACCTTATGCTGATTTACAGATATTTAGTTCTATCAAGGTATATGGTGAACATTTTGATGATGGTCCATGGGAAAATCTATATCAGCTGGCTAAAAACCTTCCTGGTGTAGATTACCATGGTACTATTAAACAAGATCGATTGGCTGTAGAGCAGATGAAAAGTCAATTACTGATTTATCCAACACAATTTGAAGAAACTTGTTGTGTTACTGCAATGGAATGCCAAACAGCTGGTACACCTATCATCTCATCAGATAAAGGTGCATTAAGTGAGATGGTTCCTGAAGGTTGTGGTGTTTTGCTTAAAGGAGACGCTAGAAGTAAAGAATACCAACAAGAATTTGTTGATGCAGTGGTCCATGCTTTAAAAAATGAAGCTGAATGGGATCAGATGCATCAGAATTGTTTGAAACAAGATTATTCTTGGGTTAGTATCACTAAAGGATGGGTTGACATGTTTATAGGTAGTGTCGACACTACTTGCAAACAAGAATGTAAATGGGATTATGTTGAACCTAGTACCGAAGTAGTAGAAGAAGCTCAAGTTGATGATATTAAACAACATGGTAATGTAAACACTCCTGATTATTGGGATAAGGTTTATGACACTGAAATCAAACAAGGGCTTAATAGGGAAAAACCAGGGCATGAATTGTTATTAAAAGAGTTTAATGGTGGTAAGATATTGGATGTTGGTTGTGGTACAGGTGAGTTCACTAGACAAATCAAACAATCTTTTCCTACAGCAGAAGTATGGGGTAGTGATTTTTCTTTGAAAGCTATTGATTATTGTAGACAACAGGATAAGACTATTTATTATGCAAACCATCCGTTGTTAAACCATGATTACGAGAAAGGTTATTTTGATATGATCACAATGAATCATATTATGGAACATCTTGATGAACCTGAAAAGATAATCCATCATGCTGAAAAGTTGCTTAAACCAGGTGGTAAATTAGTTTTAATTATCCCTATCAATGATAATGAATGGCACCAACATCTAAAGATTTGGTATTTGAATGATATTGAACATTTATTAAGGCAATTTGATTGTGAATACACTATTACTCACAGGAAGACTAACAGTATTTATAGTGATGGTAGGCGGTTTGAAGAAGCTATAGTCAACATAAGTTTTATAAGTTCGAATAAATGAGGTTATTATAATGGTAGGATATGATTGGAAGATAACATTACCTAATAATGAGGTAGTCTATGAGAAAGACCAAGCTTTCGACTTAGCGTGGGAAGAGCCAGGCGCTGTTTTGAAATTTGAATTGATTGGAGATAAACAATTTGAAGTTGATCTAAAGTCAGGTGGATTCAATATCGACGGTGTAAGTAGTAAACCTAAGGGTGTTACTGTAACCAGTAAGAAATTATTGTATTTTAGAAAAAGGCGACAGGTCAGGATTACACCAACAGGTGAAAAGTTATCTTCACAAACAAAATATCTATTTGGTTACACTATAAACGGCAAGACATACACAGCATCTATCCAGCCAGCTATCGATATGGCAGAGGAAGAAATCACTAAGCCTGAGTGATAGATGTGACATCACCAGTAATCCCTTCGGCGTGGGAAGCAGTTTATAATGACGATACCTTCCTACGCCAATTCACCCCTTCAGGAGAATCACGATTTGGAGAAATTAAATTAGATGAACTTAAAGAGTTTAGATTGTTTCATGACGGCAAAATCATCAGTTTGTTTATTAAGACTGGCACTTTTGGTTTGAATGGATTCCTTTACGACACAGATTTATCATGTCAAGAACATGATTACCGTTTAATTTATTTTAATAGGCGTAGAAAAACGCTTGGTTTAATAAATAATTCAAAAGATACTTATCATATTGGTTTTCAAGTTAATATAAAAGGTATTAATCACAAACGGATAATAAGTATTTGTAACAACCAGATACAACTGGTAACTTAATAGGTCAATACAATGGCAAAACGTGAAGTTGAAGTAGTAATCTCTAAACAGGCAGAAGAGATGTTAGATAGGATGCCTAGTATTAATTCTGAAAAGTTTCTTGATTGGTTTTGCACTGTTAGAAAGATCAGTGCTGGCGGTGGCGATTTGATTAATTATTTAAGTTATTTAAAAGACAAAGAGGTAAAGAAAAATGTCACTATGTAAATGTAGCTGTGGGAAAGAGATACAAATTAAACCACATCATAAATATCAGGGCATTCCTAAATATATAAAAGGACATAATCCTTCTAGTACAACATGGAAAAAGGGCAATACTCCATGGAATAAAGGGTTGAGAAAAGTAATGCCCACCCCTTGGAATAAAGGAACAAAAGGGGTAATGCGTTCTTATAGACAAGGAGCTTCATTAGACAGTGAGTATGGTGAAGAAAGGGCTGATGATATAAGACAAAAATTAAGTAATTCACATAAAGGACAAAAAGCGTGGAATAAGAATAAAAAAATGAGTGATTTAATACCAAATTATGTCCATCCAAACAAGGATAAAAAAGCTTCTGATGAAATAAAATTCAAAATGAGAAATTCAAGAATAACATATATTCAAAAACAATATTTTGAAAATAGAAGAATGACTCCTTGTATAGGTAAATTAAAAACACCAATTTTAGACGCTTTAGAAACTTGTTTTGGATATGAAATCGAAAGACAGTATAAAGTAGTTGGTTATTTTATAGACGGTTATTGCCCTGCTTTAAATTTGGCAATAGAGATAGATGAACCGTTTCATATGGGTGAAGAACAAATGAGTAAAGATATTTATAGAGAAAATATTATAAAAAATGAATTGGGATGTAACTTTACAAGGGTGAGTGTATAATGGCCGACCTCAGTGATGTATCAACTGGTGACATAATCACTTCAACTCGTGCAAATTTAGTTAATGATTATATTCAAGATGGTGTGCATTGCGTTAATGCTTTAAGTTTAGAACTAGGCGGTACTTTAGTATTAACAGATGCATTAGCTTTACAATGTGTTACAACTGCTTGTATGACTACCAGTGTTAGTTCTCCAATACTATGTGCTAGTACATGTGTAGTTACACCAGCAATTAATCTGAATGGAACTACTTGTACAAGTTGGCCCGCTGCCGGTACTAGTTTATGGGCAGACGGAACTGACCCTTTTATAGTAGCATGTAGTAGTTGTGGAATATGTGTACCTATTGTAAGTGCAACAACTTGTGTTAGTGCGGTATGTGTAAAAGGTACTACAGCTGGTTGTTTTGGCGGTACTATTGTATCTGGTTCTAATTTAGAAATTAATAATGGTGGTAGTGGTAACAGGTATGCTTACATAGATTTTCATGGTGACGACACATATACTGATTATGCTTTAAGAATAATAAGAGAGGCTGGTGGGGTTAATAGTAATACAGATTTTATACATCGTGGCACTGGCTCACTTGGGTTTGCTACTCAAGATGCAGGGGTAATGACATTTAAAACTACTAACACTGTTAGAATGTGTATAGCTGCTACTGGTGCAGTACTTTCTTGTATATGTCATCAGTCTCCTATTCTATGTGCTACAAGTTGTGTTAAATCACCAGTTATATGTGCAACAACAGGTTTTTATGGTAATATAGTTAATGATAATATGTGGTTACTTAATTCATCAGTAGCAATTGATTGTAGTTTTTGCAATTCAACATCATCTTGTACTCATACATGTAATTATAACATGACTAATTTTTGTTCTATATATTGCGGGTGGGAATGCACAAGCACTACTTATGAGAGATGGGCTACAAATGTATTTACAACAATTTGTTGTAGTGGAGCACTATTATATTCTTGTATATGTTCTAGATGCACTACTTACCCATCTTGTGCTTGTGCATCATATGAGTTAAGACCAAAGAGATGGAATGGTGGGAAAATATATGGTACAACAGTCATTAGTTCATCAAACACTGGTGGTGACGGTGGTGCAACTCTTTATATTAAAAATGCTGCCTGTTCATTTTCAGCCTTATGCTTAATGTATGGTGCTAACGATTATAGGGTTACTGGATGGTCAATAAGATTTTTTTCTGATAAATTAATTGTTAAAATGACACAGGGTGAAACTAATACTATCACTATGAGTACATATGAATATGTATTTTGGGGTGCAAATTTATGTGCATTACTTTGTAATACTGCACTCAGTGCTGGAAATTGTTCATGGGCTAATAGTTGTACACTATTGTCACCATTTAATCCATTATCATCTGCTGGTTATAATATATGTGCTGTTTGTTGTGCTTAAAATATAAAGATGTAATTAAAATAATAATGGTGAAAATAAATGGTAAATGTTAAATTAGGAAAAATAGATGAAACAGCTCATACTATCGGGTTTACTTATTCAGATAAAACTGAAGAAGTTACAGTAGATATGACAACAGAACAACAAACAGCAATATTAGATATGACTGTGTTAGAAATGAAACCTTATATTCAAGGTACAGCAGAGTTATTAGATACTCCTGTTGAAGTTATTGATGTGCTTGCAAAGACGGGTTATGATTCAATCGAGGTAATATAAAATGACAATAATATGTAAAATTAATAATGTTAATTCAGATGATGATGCTATGATGGTTAATTATGAAGATAATAGTACAAAACCTGTTACACCACTTAGAACTATAAGAGTGCCTCTTACAGAAAAACAAACAGTTATGATTTTGGAGATGGATATGAGATCATTTTTACCTTATATTGATGGTGTTGACTTGAATGTTAAATCCGTTAAAGAATTAGATAAATTAATATATGAGGGATACCAGGTATATTTATCAGATAAGAAAAGTGAAGAAGATAGGGTAAGTGGTTCATATGATTTTAAGAGTATTGAAAAAACAACTGAAATTTCTGTGAACCAAAAGTAGATAGCATAGAATAAATAAATTGGAAGGTGAATAGAATGAAAAAAAGTATAATGTTGGATGGGGGAGTAGGTAGGATTATTTGTACTATACCTGCAGTGGAAGAGTATATTAAACAAAGTAAAGATAAGGTAGTTGTAATCAGTGGTTGGTTAGAACCTTACTTAAACAATAAAAAACCAACTCGTGTGTATCATATGCAGCAATCATATTTATGGGAAGATGTAATAAAAAATAGTGAATTATTACATCCTGAACCATACTGGGATCATCAATATTATAATCAAAAACATCATTTAATCCAATCATTTTACAAAACATTAGGTTTGAAAATACCTGAAGAAATTGTAAGACCTAACATAGTATTACAAGATATGGAGATTGAATGGGCTAAACAATTGATCAACGCTGACGGTAAAAATAAAGGTAAAAAAGTGATAGTGTTTCAACCTCATGGGGCAGGAGCTAGGATGATTGGTGGTAATTGTAATGATCCTAATTGTACACATCAACATGGTGAAGGTGAAAAAAAGATTATTGATGAAAGTAATCGTAGTTTAGACATTGAAACAACTGATTATTTAATTAAAAATCTTAATGAGGATTATAAGGTTATTAACATGTCACATTTATCACCATTAACTTTTGGTGGGCCCAACATGCAGCAACCACAAACAGCTAATATTAGACATTGGATGGCTATAATAAATCAAGCTGATTATGTGATTGGTATTGATAGTTGTGCACAACATATTGCATACGCTTTTAACAAGCCAGGGTTTTTTATATATGGTGGTACGCATAAAGAAAATTTGTCTTATAAAGAACACACAACATGGAGTAAACCTGGGTATCCTAAAGAATATAACCCTATCAGACTACCTGCAAACCCGATGTTAGCAATCCCAATTTATAATGAAGGAGCTATGAATCTATCTCAAAAAGAACGAGAAGATATATTGGGTAAGATAAAGACCTTTTTGAATGGAGGAGAAGAGAATGAAAATAAAGAATGAATTTTTTGAGGACGGTTCATTAGAAGAATTAAATAAATTACGAGACATGAATTTACCTATTGAAGATAGTTTTAGAATAATGAAATTGATAAAACAACTTGATTTAGTTGGTAAGGTATATATTGAAGCAAAACAGAAATTGCTTGAAACTTATGGTACTCCTAATAAAGAGAACACACAATATTCATTCCCAGATCCAGTAAATAATAAGAAGTTTTCTGAAGAGTTCAGGAAATTATTAAATATTGAGGAAGATATTGATTTTGAAAAGGTAGGTTTAGATAAAGAAGGTATTAAAGTAACACCTAAATTTTTACTTGCACTAGAAAATTTTATTAAAATAAAAGAATAGGTTTTTTCTTCCTGTAAGGAAGGACGACGCACTAGGAAAGAACCGACTTAGTTTAGTTATCCACTTACAGGGTTGTTTAATTTGGCATTATATAGTGCATTATACGATACAGCAAGATACGACGAGTCGTATTACAGTGTGATGGTTAATACTATCACTAGCGATGCGTATATAAAAAAGTTAGCTACAAGTAAGACAATCACTTCTAATGCATATATTTTGAACCCTGGTACGGAAGGCAGTATCAATTCAGATTACTACATTAAAAAATTAGCTACTGCAGAAACCATTACTTCCGACGCATGGATTTTGAAGTCAGGTATAAGTAACACAATTACTTCAGATGCATACATCTTACAGACATATTCATCCACAATCACTTCAGATGCATGGATTTTGAAACCTGGTACAGAGGGTAGTATTCCACAAGATGCTTACATTAAAAAGTTAGCTGCTGATGAAACTTTAAACTCAAATGCTTTTATTAAAGTATTAGCAAATGAAGAAACTATCAATTCAAACGCTTACATTTTGCAAACCTATCCTGCCACAATAACTTCGGATGCATGGATTTTGAACCCTGGTACGGAAGGTAGTATCAATTCTAATTATTACATTAAAAAGTTAGCAACTGAAAAAACTATCAACACAGACAGTTACATCAAGAAATTAGATAACACTAAAACTATCACCTCTGACTCTACAATCATTAGGTTTGGTGTACCTGAATCAATCAATTCAGATTATTACATAACAAAAACATACTCTGCTACAATAACTTCCAATTATTATATCAAGAAACTTGCTAATGAAGATATCATATCTAATTCATATATCTTAAAAATAACAAATGAAACATTAGATTCAAATTATTATATTAAAAAATTAGGTTACACTGCTACAATTGATTCAAATTATTATATTGAAAAATTATATGATGGTAGCATTTCATCTAATTCTTATATCCTACAAACTTATAGTAATACAATCACTTCTGATAGTTATATTAAAAAGCTAGATACAACAAAAACCATCACTAGCGATGCTTGGATTTTAAAACCAGGTACAATAGGGTCCATTAATTCAGACTCATATATAAAGCAAACTTATCCCGCTACAATAACTTCCGATGCTTGGATTTTGAAGGTTGGATCTAAAACAATCGATAGTAATGCTTACGTATTACAGACTTATCCTGCCACAATAACTTCAGATTATTACATTTTGAATCCTGGTACAGAAGGCAGTATTAATTCAGATTCATTTGTATTAGCAACATATGAAGAAGTAATTAACTCAGATTCCTATGTATTACAAACTTACCTAGCTACCATCAATAGTGATTCTTACATCTTACAAACCTATCCTGCTACAATCACTTCAGATGCATGGATTTTGAAGCCAGGTACAGAAGGTAGTATCAATTCTAATTATTATGTATTAAATACTTACGAAAAAACAATCGATAGCAATGGTTACATATTACAGACTTATCAAGCTACAATCACTTCCGACGCTTATATAATCAAAGGAGATGTAGAAGCAAGTATCGCTTCAGATTATTATATTAAGAAATTAGCAGTAGAACAAACAATCAATAGTAACTCTTATATTTTACAAACCTACTCGTCTACGATAACCTCAGATTACCACATTTTAAAACCTAGTGTTGAGGGTAGTATCACTTCTGATTATTATGTAAAAAGATTACCAGTAGGGCAAACAATCGATAGCAATGCTTACATCTTGCAAACTTATCCTGCTACCATCAATAGTAATTCATATGTATTGCAAACTTACCCACAGACAATCACTTCTGACGCATGGATTTTGAAATCTGGGACAGAGGGTAGTATTTCACAAGATGCTTACATCAAAAAGTTAGCTACAGAAGAAACAATTGATAGTGATTCATACATTAAAAAGATAGATAATACTGTAACAATAACATCAGATAGTTATATCTTACAAAGTTATACTGAAACAATCAACTCTAACAATTACATTTTACAAACCTACCCTGTTACAATCAATTCAAATTATTATGTGTTGCAAACCTACACAACAGGAACAATTAATAGTGATTCTTACATCTTGCAAACCTACTATGGTACAATAACTTCCAATTATTATATCAAACATCCAGAATATATTGGTAGCATTAATTCCAATTATTATGTTAAGAAGTTAGGTACAACACAAACAATCACTTCAGATAATTATATCTTGCAAACATACAATAATAATATAAGTTCGAATTATTGTATTAGAACAGGTACTAAGCCAGATGTTTATGACGCTGAAGATATAATACCTGAAATAGAACGGGTAAATAATATAACTCCTGAGATAGAAGATGTTGAAAATGTTACTGCAGCAGTGATTGATTCAAATTCATTATCAGGTTACTTCGAAGAAACTAAAGTCAATTAGGAGGACTCAAAATGGGAAATTTAATTAAATGGAAATCAATTGATTCAGAATCAACATATAATCAAACAAGGATATATCGAGCAACTAGCGAGACAGGTACTTTTACTCTTTTAGCGACTCAAACCTCAATCACTGATACAAGTTATTATGATCCAACAGGTGGTACATCTCATTGGTATAAGATAGATTTTTATGATACAACTAATGCAGTAGCTTCATCATTATCTACAGCTATCCAAGGTGGCACTTTCACTGGTTATTGTACGGTTGAAGATGTTCGTAACATAACTAATCTGACTACTAATGATGTAACTGATTCAAAACTTGCTTGTTTGATCGAGTATTGTGGTCAACAATTAAACTCACAAATAAACCAATATTTTGAAGAGGAAGCTATAAGTTATATTAGTGCTGAGAAAACTAATGAATTAGATGGTTCAAATACTACTTATTACACAAAAAACTATCCTCTTGGTGACACAACAGGTGATTCAGCAGTCACTGTAGCTGATATTAAGGTATATTCACATGCTTCAGATGGTACTAAGACAGAACTAACAGTATCATCAATAACACCTAATACAGGCAAGTTCGTGCTAAGTGATGCTCCTGCAGCAGCCATTGTAGGTTTAACTACAACATACAATAAATCATCGTTATCAGTAAGTGATCCTCATCCTTTAATCAGGGACGCATGCGCACTTTTGACAGCTTCCTGGGCATATACCAAGATTAATGTTGGTAAAGCTCCTAGATGGAGAATGGGTTCTACCCAGATATACAGAGACATGGATTCTTTCAATACATATTACACTAGATATATCAGGTTACTAGATCAAATTAATAATCGTGATGTTATACAAGTTGTTACGGGAGATAAGTTAATATGACTGAAAAAACTATTACGTCAGATGCTTATATCTGGCCTAAGACTACTGGTAGTACTTTAATTTGTGAAGGACAGATAGCCACTAATATCATAGACGAGTTTGGTATTAATGTGAAGATTAGGGTTGTTAGTAAAGACTCTTTCAATAATTATGGTGATGCAACTGAATCTTACACTGATTCGTTTACTGTAGCTTATATGCATACCTGGACAACCAGTGATGATGAGGTTAAAGAAGGTATCTATAAGAATGGTCAAATCATGTTCATGTTTAAGAATACTGATGATGCTAAGATAAAGACAGGTAATCGGTTGTTTTATGGTAATGAGTGGTATGAGTTTGAAGAAGTTACTAAACAAATAATGAGCGGTACGATTTATTTTATTAATGCTACTGTTAAAAAGAGAGTATAACTATATAAATTCGATTAATTGAGTATAGTATTGATAGGACGTAGCTCTATCATAAAATTAAACTCCTGTAAGGAAAGTGAAACTATTATGGCTGTAAACCCAACTACAATATTCGAAGACACATTTAATGCTTTCAGATCTAAGATAAATTCTAATGTGACTGACCCTAGTAGTCGTGGTTCTCAATGGATTTTTAGCGCTTTCCCTGACGAAGATATTCGTGAAGATAAGATTAAATATCCTATTATCATAATTGATCCTGTTGCAGTTAATTCACAATCAAAACTAACTCTTACTAAGAAAAATATACCTATGACAATAACAATAACTGTATATTCAGCTAAAATGCAAGAAGCTGATCAATTATTACAACAGATAGTTTCAGTTATTGATTCCAAATTATGTGATTTTAAATATTCAGACGGGTTAAATTTTGTTATGTTGGAAGATACTGATACAGATTTTGTTACTCATGGTAGTAGGTCTATCCATTTACGATCTGCTAGTTATGGTTGTATCTTTGCTTACACGTCAGGAATATCAAGAATCACTAGACCTCAAACACTTACATCTGATGCGGTGATTATTTAATGTATGAAGTTGAAGTTTTTGTTAAAGGAAACGTAAGGGAAGCAAGGTTATTGAGAAGAGTGATCACTGATTTACCTATAGCCAGTAATAAGATTGCTAGAGAGTTAGCTAAAAAGGTTGCAAGTGAAGCTAAATATTTTGCTCCTAGTGATACAGGTAATCTACGTAGAGCTATTACTTGGAAAAAAGTATCTAATAGTGATAGAAAATCAACATATAAAGTTTTTTTACATAAAATACCTGCTTCAAGTGTATTGTCTGACCCTAAAGGAGTTGCTAATGATTCACAAAATGTGTATCCTATAGCTCAAGAGACTGGTTATACACCTCATGTTATCAGAAGAGGTTGGGCACATCCTTCATCAAGAGTGAGAGGTGGTGGTCCTGCTGGTGAATCTATTGAAGTAAGTAAATTCACACCTTTTATGTTACCAGCTAAATTGAAGGTTGAAGGTAAAAGTTTAAGTCTTGCTGATGGGATTATTAATAGAACATTTGATAGATTAAAATAACTGGAGGTTGAATTAAATGAAATACAAAGTAACTAATGTTTTTGGAAGTGACAGACAAATTTATGGTAGTTTTATTATATTAAAAGCTAATGAATCTATCATAACAGAACGTCCCCCACCTGAAGAAGGAGGGACATGGAAAATTGAAAAGATTACGGGCAAAACACTCAAAGAAGTTAAGAAGCCTATTGAAACTGAAATTAAGGAGGAGATAAATAATGGCAAATGATATAGTTCCTGAAACTTGGTCTGAGAAATGTAAGATTTCTATTCAAGAAGAAGGTACTGGGAAAACTAATTATCAGTATGAAGCTATCACTGATACTGTTGATATTGATGAAGGAGAGAAAGGTATTGAAGCTATACCAAACACAAAAGGTGGTCGGTTGGTTAAATTTTTACCTGAAGAAATGAGTACTGTAACTTTTGAAGCATACCCAATTTATGCTGGTAGTGCTACCGCTACTTCCGCAACAGTTGCTGGAGGGTTTGATGATATGTTACACCCAACAACAGGTACTTATGCAGAACCTTTAGACATAGAAAACAATACTTTACGGAAACGATTCAGAGTAGCTATTTTATGGACCAATGATTTGGAAAATGCTAGCGCTCACACAGCTGTTGCAGCTGGTTCATATGCTTTCAGATGGATTGGTTGTGGTTTTATCACTTCAGCTAAGAAATCTTTCACGGATGGAGTATTGAAGTTTACTGTTGAGTTTAAGATCCCTACTTTTGTAAAACTGGGTACATCTAACATTAAGAAGCAGTCAACACCTACAAACGCCCTTACTTTACTAGCAACATTTAGTAATACAGCTAACTGGTGATTTTATTGTATGAACAGAGTGGTCAGTCTCCCGAGATTGATAAAATTAAAGAGAAGGTATTTGGCAAGAATAAAATCTTGCCTAATATTATTCTTAATGAACTTCATGGGTTAGACAAGAAAAGCATTTTTGATAGTTTCATGGATGCTAGGATGACTTTAGAAGCTGAAGAGAAAATTAAATTATTTGAATAGAGAGGTTGATTATCATGACGGATGAAGGAATAGAAAAGATTAATGAGATCAAGAAGAAAGTATTTAAACATTGGAATGCAGAAAACATTTATATTGAGCGTGTTCCAATTAAAGCATCAAAACAGTTTAAGAAACTGGCTCATGAAGAGTTTTGTGGTGATTATGGGATGGCTTTACGTTATCTTGTATTTTCCAGGATTGAGTTAGAAGAACGGGATGCTGAAATACTTGAAATGTTTACACAACACGAGATGAGATTGCAAAAGTTGGAAGGAATAGACAATACGGCTAATACAAAAATATTACTTAGTGGTCGTAAGATTGTTATCCCTCAAAAGAAGGGTAAGGAGGAATAGAAAATGAGTAGATTAGCAAGATTTCAAAAGAAATCAATCATTAAAGAGTATAAAGTTCAAGACGAGAATGGTAAAGATGTTATTGAGAAGATAGAGTTTGTGCCATATAAAACACCAGACATGGAATTATTATTAGATTTCCAGAAAGGTATTCAGGATAGGACTAATAAAGATTTTTCTGAAAATGTGATCAAACCTATGATTAAGCGTGTAATGAAATTTAATTATCCAGATATAACTGATGAAGAGTTTGAAACTGATTACAAACTTATGGATTATTCGTATGTTGATGATATGTTATTGGGTATAATGGATGCTAATAGTTCAGGGAATGCAGAACAAAATAATATCCTTGAAGAAATCAAAAATAAACAAAAGAAAAGCATAACTGGGTAAATGGGTAAACTCATTAATGAGTTCCCTACTTTCCCACGTAAAAGTGTATCTGATGATTCCATTGTTGACCAAATGTTGGGTTTTATGAAATGGTGGGGGATTAGTAAAAGGGAGTTGGATGATTTGACTATACCTGAATATTTAATAATGCGAGATTATGCCGTGAAAGAGATTATGAAAGAAAAAAGAGAGTATGATAAAATAAAGAGAAAAAGATAATGGCAAAAAATAAAATTGAAATTTTAATTGAAGCTCAAGTTGTAGGGTTATCTAAAATTTCAAAAGTAAAACATTCTTTAGAACAAATAGGTAATGCAGCCAATAAAATGGTGAAAGACGTACAGGCTTCTGGTAGAGCTTCTTACAAATTAAGAAAAGCAGCAATTGCTGGCGGTGTTGGTCTTGACCAATTAAAATCAAAATTATCTTCTTTAGACCAGGTTCTGACACCAACCGGTAATCTTATGAATAAAACTACTCTTGAGGTAGATAAAAATAAAAATGCAATAGATAGGGTTGTTGCTTCCGTACAAGCGGATATTGCCGCTACTAAAAAGCTAGCAGATAGTAAGATTTATGCAGCAGAAACGACTGATAGATTGAGAAAAGCAGCAATTGCTGGTGGTGTTGGTCTTGACAAATTAAAATCAAAATTATCTTCTTTAGACCAGGTTATGACACCAACTGGTAATCTTATGAATAAAACTACTCTTGTAGTTGACCAAAATAAAAATGCAATAGATAGGGTTGTTGCGTCCATACAAGCGGATATTGCTGCTACTAAAAAACTTTCTCAAGCTAAAGCTGATGCAATAAAAGTAACTTCTCACCTTACAAGGTTAGGAAATAAGTTTGGTGTTGGTGCTGGTAAAGTAAAGTCTCAATTAGCAGGTCAGAATTTAGAAATGATGGCTAACGGTAAAATTGTAAGAACTGTGACTCATGCTAATGTTGATCAAATAAAAACTCTGTCTAATTTGAAATCTATGAACATGCGAGCTACTATTGAACAAGGTAATTCTACTGCAATGTTAAAGAAGTCTGGTGAGATGAACATTAGTGTTGACCAATTAAGACAATCAATGGCACAACTTAACATGGCCCTTGGTAAGAATGGTCAATTATATTCCACTATAAGTGGTAAACCTATGAAAGACCAAAAGGCTGCCCAGGCTCAATTGACAGGTGCAACAAAACGGTTTAAGATGGAATTGTTATCAGTAATGTTTTTTGGTATGGCTGTTGCTAAGATGTTTGGTGCTTTAACTCGTGGTTCGTTGGAAGCGTCAGGTGCTCAAAGTATATGGAGTACTATGACTATGATGATAGGTTTACCTGCTGCAATGGACATGACTAATATGTTATTAAAATTGTATAGTGCTTATGATAAACTACCAGGTGGTATGAAAAGAGTTGTTAGTTGGTCATTGTTTGTCGGTCAAGGTATGGCTTCTGCTTTAATGAGTTTTGGTATGTTTGGTTTAGGTTTACAAGGATTAGCAACACAATTCCCTAAACTTACAGCATTTTTTAAAAATTTTGGTAAGACAGCCGCTACTGTTGCAACAAAAACTAAAAAGATTAGTTTTTGGGGTAAATTAGGTAAAACTATCAAAGGACCTTTTGGCCCATTACTAATTGCAGTAGGAGGTTTTGCAGTTGGATTTAAAGAGGAATTTGGACATATTAGGGAATATGTTGAAGTAATGACTGAAGGTGTTAAAAACATATTTGGTGGTTTCATCCAATTTTTTGTTGGTATGACTGACGCGCTTGGAGCACTTATCCAAGGTGATGCTGATGGTTTCCTTGAAGGTCTTAAGACAATGGTATCAGGGTTTGGTAATTTCATTTTAGGAGTAATACAATTAGTTTTAGGTTTTATAGGGGGTTTAGCAGAAGGAGCATTACGAGGTGTGGTAGGTATCTTTAAAACCATAGGGGGTTTAATGGATAAATTACACATACCTAAATGGTTACAATATATGATTATGCCTGTCGGTTCGTTAATGGCAGATACTATTAATGATAATAATAAAGATTTATTTATGCAGACACCAGTGGGACCTGTATTAAATCCTACTAAATTGGCTAGTGGTGGTATTGTGAATCGGCCTACAACCGCTTTGATAGGTGAGGCTGGTCCTGAAGCAGTCATACCTTTAGGTAGAGGTGGTGGGATTGGTAATAATATTAATTTTAATCCAGAGATCCATATTACAACTGGATCTATCTCAAACAATGTTGATATTAATTCACTTGCTAGAAAAGTTAGTGAAATGTTGTATGCTGATTTAAGGGGGCTTGGTGTAAGATGACTGTCGTTCAAATAACAAATAAAGATAATACTATTCAAACCGGAACAGAATATTTTATTGAGATAGAGATAACTACTTCAATTGAATATGATTATACTAACGCGATCCAGACAGAATTACCTATACCTCACTCTACAGATAATCAATCAGGTGCTTCAGAATTTAAGATAATTGATTTACAGAAACGAAGACGTGTTGTTACTGTGACTGGTGTTGTTGATAAATTTAGTAATTATAGTAGCAGCACTACAACAGGCACAACCGCTAACAAACTTGTTGATACTAGCGTGAATTTTACAACTTTAGGAGTAATCAGTGGGTGTGTGGTTAGGAATACAAAAGATAATACTATTGCTACTGTAACCGCTGTTGATTCAGCAACCGTGCTTTCTTTAAGTAAAGATATTATGGTAAGTGGTGAAGCATATTATATCAATATCCCTGTGAATGATGTTAGTGTTGTTAGGAAACGATTAAATTCAATGTGGGATGGTGGGGGTGTTAACACTTTACTAATAGGTGTTGGTGATGGTTATTTACAAAAAGATAATGCAACCGCTGATAACCCTGAAACTATTACTGGAGTAATATTAAAAATGAAAATGACTGAAACTGTTGATGATCATTATGATAAAACATCTAACTCTTATGACTATCCAAGCAGTACTAAAGAAAAAACTTCAAAATATGGTATTATCTTAACCTTTTTGGAGGCACAGTTAACTAGCTAGGTGAAACATGGTAATCGGCACGGCTAATAAATGGTCTTTATATGTTGTAAGGAAAGCTACTAATCCTCCTACTTCTAGTGCTAATTTTATTGATTATACACCTCATACAATATCATTCTCAACAACTGGTGGTATTAATAAGTTAGGTTATTTTGAAGCTACTCTGGTTGATGTTAATACTGCTGATGAATTATTAGACATTGCTAAAGGTAATCTTGTTTATATTTTATCAGGTGTTAAATTAGTGGGTAAATTTGTATTGACTAAACCTAAGTTTAATTCTGATTATACTGTGAAGATATTAGGTTATGCAGCAACAGGTTCTGAAGGTAATGGTACTCTTGATAGACAATCACTCCCAAAGATTACTTATTCAGAAAGATTAGGTTGTGATATTCTTGGTTCAACATTAGATACTTGTGAAGGTTTGACTGTTAATCAAGCTTCTAATGCAATCATACAATTAGACACTACTAATTATGGTTCAAATAGTAAATATTATTCGATAGGGTTTGAAAATGATAATCGAGTTGCTGCAGTTAATACTTATGTTTCAGTTACTAACCAAGAATGGTGGGTTGATTATGGTTGCAATGGTGTTAGTTGTTTGGGTAGTGTTCCTTTTATGTGTCCTGATACATTAAATGTAGCTGCTTATCAAGGAAATCCTACCACTGTAGCTAAATGTTTATATTTTGTAGGCACGACTCAAAACGTGTTTGATGGTGGTGGTGGTGAAAGTATTGAGTCTAATGCTAACCATGTTATCATAGAAGGGCAAGATCTAAATATCAATCCAGTGACTTCACAATCGTTTGATTCAACTTGTGATTATTCATGTGTAGTTTCTCCTATAGATGGTTGGTTAAGTTCTTGTATTAGTGACACTGCTACAGGGATCCCAATGGGTACTTCAGCTCCAGGATTATATTATCAAACTTGTGGTTGGAGCATTATATCACCTACTTGTTGTGGTATGATTAAAATAGATAATGAAATAATAAGTTTTTATGGGTGGTGTGATTCATCTACTATATGGGTTGATTGTAGAGGTTATTTAGGTACTACTGCAACATCACATAAGCAAGGTTCTGATGTAGTAACATTAAATTTAAATGATGGTAATTCACCTACAAAACTTAAATTATATGTTGTTGATAATACTTTCACTGCTGATACTTGTTTAGTAATTGGTTCAGAATATATTCTATATGCTGGTTGTGGTACTGATGGTTTGGGTTTATATTATGATTGTGTTGGAAGAGGTTGGCAAGCTACTGGTGGTGATAAGACACATTATGCTCATGGTGATTGTGTGCACATTAAATCATGTTGTTGGACACCTTCAAACCCTGCAGCTAATGATAATTCAATTTATTGTAATGGTTTATTAACTAAATCTTTGTCAGACAATTCACCAAGAAATCGTCATATGCTTGACATGAAATCTCAATGGGTAATGTTAAACAAAAAATTACCTATAAAAGATATTTGTTTTGAAGCTATTAATGTAGCTTGTATGTGGTCAGACATTGATTTAGGTGATTGGGTTGAATTATGTGATGGTAGTTGTGTAGGTTTATCTGATGGGTGTTGTGTTAGGATCACTGGATGGAATTATGATTTTGATGGTAGAGAAAAATTAATCTTTTTTGCTAATCAAGATACTGTTAGAACATACCCCTCTTCATCATTAGATTATGTTTGTGAAAAACAAGAAACACAACAACATTCACAACAAGCACCAATGAGAACATATACTCAATACTTTGATGCTAGTGATTGTGATGGTGTTTCTAATTTACAAAGTGTTGGTAATAAAAGATTAAGTGATGTGATGACACCTATATGTAATTTTGATGCAGCAAACAAATGTTATGTTGATGCTTGTGTTACTTGTTGTTCAGCTGTTACAAGTTTCTGGATTGATACTACAGACCCATTTATAGTCCCTAAATCTTCATGTGATATATGTGCACCACATATTGTTGGTGTTGTCCGTTTATGTTCACCTAAAATTTGTGGAACCACTTGCGTTGATTCGCCCCTTTTTTGTGGTGGTGATTTTTGTGGTTATTATATTTGTGTTAATTATATTTGTGCTTTTAATTGGTTAGAAACAAATACTATTTTAACAAATTCTATTAATGCAACTTATGTATATCCTGTAACAGCAGGTACTGCTCATTTTGGTGCTACTAGTTGTTGTTGGGCTGATAGTTTTGTTGATTGTTATTATGGTAATTACATAGTCCCTTTTACAGATGGTGGTGGATATGTAGGCACTACTGGTTGTTGTTGGAAACAGATGTGGGCTGTTTGTTATTTAGGGGGCTCTTTAACAACAGGTTGTAATAATTTAACCTTATGTGCAACCCGTATATTAAATAAGTTGGAGGGTGTTGTTCAAACATATTCTGGTCTTGATATTCGTGCTGGTACATGTATGACCATTACTACTGATGGTGCTGGCGTTTATACTTTCTGTGCAACCGCCTCTTCTTCATTATGGGCTGATGGTACTGACCCTT
>Ga0075113_1000200_pt1 | contig 19501 bp, 23 predicted proteins | sample AntAceMetag02UKA_FD_69788 | JGI IMG/M metagenome (GOLD analysis project Ga0075113, IMG submission 69788) | Saline lake microbial communities from Ace Lake, Antarctica - Antarctic Ace Lake Metagenome 02UKA | ecosystem: Environmental > Aquatic > Non-marine Saline and Alkaline > Saline | place...
ATATGGGAAAGAGCGTATCCTGACAGTACAGAGTATTGGGAATGTTAAGTTCTATGATGTTATTGATGAAAATGGAATACATGATGTTATCCAAGAAGACTATGCTAGACCATACAAAGAACCAGCTAGAAGCTTTAAAGAAACAAAAGTGAGAGTATATAACGATGAGTTGAGCAGAAAGGTGCAAGAGGCTTTGAAGAAATTAGGTGGGTATTTAATTGGTAATAGATTGGCAGACGGTGTGAGATATTTGTTTATAAAAGGCAATAAAGTAACATTTGGAAATATGGATAACTATTTTAACAGCAGACCAGAAAAAGAAGTACAAGCATATGAAATACTAGAGGAAGCAGGTAAGCTATGATATTACATAATGGAGATTGTTTAGAGGTAATGGATAAGTTAATAGAGCAAGGCGTTAAGGTTGATGCAATTATAACAGACCCACCATATGCCAAAACAAGAGGAAAATGGGATGTTGTGATTGATTCAAAAGAAATGTGGCTGAGATTAAACAAACTCATAAAGTCAAATGGTGCAATAGTTTTATTTGGAAATGAACCTTTTTCATCAGCAACAAGAATGTCAAATTTAGAAGATTATAAATATGATATAAAATGGATAAAAAATAGAGCTACTGGCTTTGCAAATTGTAATTTTAGACCTATGAACCAATTTGAAGATATTTTAATATTTTCAAAAGCAAACGCTTCAAGTGGAGGCAAAAAGAATGCCATGACATATAATCCACAAGGCTTAATTCAAATAGAAAAGACGAAAAACAATGTAAAAAACAGACACGGGTTAATACACAATGATACTAATAATATAGGGGAAAATAACAATTTAGAGAGTGGGTCAGAATATGTGCAACACTTCATGAATTATCCGAGTAATGTCTACTATCAGGATGTAGAAACAACTAAAAACGTTCACCCAACACAAAAACCAGTAGCACTAATGGAATATCTAATTAAAACATACACCAACGAGAATGAGTTAGTATTAGACTTCACAATGGGTTCAGGGACAACAGGCGTAGCATGCAAGAACCTTAATAGACGTTTTATAGGCATAGAGCTAGATAAAGATTATTTTGATATAGCAAAGAACAGAATTGAAGTACAAGCACATGAGATACTAGATGAAGCGAGTAAGCTAGGAAAGTGTGATTATGAGTAAAACGTATGACGAATTTATCGAAGTAGTAACAGCCGTTAGAACGCTTAAACTGGAAAATGACATAACTGGTAAGCGAAGTGGTATTGCATATATTGCAACTAATATTCCTGACCTAACTGACTGGGGAATTTATATTGTTCAGTTGTGTAAATTGGAAAATCTGAAATTTATTAATGAACCTAAAGATAACTGTGCTTACAGTGTTGTATCAGAAAATACGACAGTATATCTTCCATTAACAGGACTGATAAATAAAGCTAAAGTACAAGCAAAATTTGATAAAGAAGTAAATAAACTTACATTGGAAATAGATAAGATAACCAAGAAACTAAGCAACAAAGGATTTACTGATAATGCCCCTGTTGATGTAGTTGATAAGCAAAGAGCAATGTTAGTATGGAATAAGGCAAAATTAATAGAATTGAAGAGAGTAGACTGTATTAATGTTGATTGATAGGTTTAGTGAGAAGTTTGAGCAAGAGGTTTTAAAGAAGCATAGAATAGAGTGGGATGATGTAGTTGGCTATATGACAAGAGGATATAATAGTAGCTATGATGATTATATTATACATGATACGGAAAGATATGAGTTAGCAGGGATAGCACTTGAGTATTTAGTACATAATGGTTGGGACATTCTTAATGGTGGGATAGTAGCTCATTACAGGGGTGAGTCGTTCTATGACCAAGACTTCTGCACTTGTATATTTAAAGCAGTAAGGGAGATTTGGAATGACTAAAGTAAAGATAATTAATAGTAAACAATTCTCCAATTTTAATGGGGAAACATATGAAGTAATTAAACAAAATTCCGAGTATTATTACTTGGAATTGTTGTATGATTGTGGAATATTTAAAGTAAGAAAAGAGGAATGTGATGAACAATGAAAAAGTAATTACCCTGAAACTTAAACATTTCAAGGAATTTGAAAGATATGTACATGAATATATTGATATGTTTGGATTAACTCAGTATCAATTAGTAGTTGAATTTGAAGAAGATATATTGGCAAGATATGCATCAGCTGTAACATCTGAATCATGGATAGTAATTAAACTTAATACTAAGATTTCTGCAGATGCATACAACGATATGAATTTAAGGAAGACTGCGTTACATGAAGTGATGCATGCCGTATTAGAAGATTACATGCGTAATTTCTTTAATGCAAATGATAGAATAATAGTGGAAGAACAGATGGTAGTACGGTTTACTAATGCAATACTAAATAGGAGCAAATAATGGAAGAATGGATATTTCAATATATGCTCGCATTGATAGCAAATGGATATGAAGGAGACAAATAATGAAAACAGTATTAATATTAGGATGTAATGTACATTCAATTCCATATATTGAAGAACTAAAGAAACTTCGTTATCAAGTTATAGGTGCAGATAAGAATCCAGCGGCAGAAGGAAGATTTGCTTGTGATGATTTTTATTGTATTGGATATGATGAATTTGATAAATTAATTGACGTATGTGATGAACAACAAATTACAAAAGTATTTACAGCGTCATGTCAACATGCAACATTAATGGTTGCCAAGTTGTCCGAGTATTTAGGAATTGAGTATATGTCTAGTGACACGATTGGAATGTGTTTGGATAAGGTGGTATATTATAATTTGTTTAAATATTGTGATGTTCCAATACCTATAACTATAGTGATAAAAAACTATAAACAACTTGTACAATTAGCCGATAATAAATTAATTAATGCATGGTACTTGAAATCTGATTACAGTAAGAATCCAAATTACATATATAGATTTGAATCACTTGATGAGATTGATATTAATTGGGAACCTGACCAATATTTTAGTAAAGCATATGTACTACAACCAGAAGTGATTGGTAAGAATTATAGAATAAATATGTATAATTGGAAGTACAATATATATAATTTTGAAGTTAATGATAAATCAGTTATTCCTACTAATGAATTAATTGAAATGGGAATAATATCCAAGCTACAGTATCTAACTGAACAGTTGGGATTTACTCAATACATTGTTAAGTATGATGTAATTGTGAATGATGATGGTTATGTTGTACTAGACATAGGACTTGATAGGCCATACAGAATGATGTTAGACTACGCTGAACGTGGAATTAACTTTCATGAAATGTATGTCAATCATTACATTAATGGAGTAATTGACTATGAATAGATGCCAAGTGTTTCAAATTGGAAGAGACGTTCAAGAACTTGAAACTAGGGAAGCTACATTACAACTTATTTGTAGTAAACGTGATAAGCAAAAAGATTTAATTGTAATATCAAATGATATTTGGATGCCAGATGGATGGCGTGAACAAATTGAATCACATTATGACAAATTTGACATTTTTGGATTTGTAATGACAAAAATGTATACTAATATAATTACTAATTATGGGTTTGATTTTGTAAATACTGATGGTAAACTATCATATACAGCTTATGGTAAAGGTGATGAATATACTAGTGCACTTCCTCCTAGACAGTGTGATATTATTAATGGATGCTTTATGTATATTAAAGCAGAGGTATTAGATGATATTGATTTTGTGCTTGATGGATATAATCATTGGGCAGAATTAATCTTTTGTGCTGATGCTATAGGTAAAGGATTCAAAGTAGGATGTTTAGGACATCGTATTTATCATGAAGGAAACTCCAGTAAGAATACGAAAGAACTTAATAATTCAACAGTAAGTTATATAATTGAACGTGAACTATGGGCTGAAATGGTAGCAAAATATCTACATGCAGTGACACCACGATTAGTATATGATACCAGCATAAGTAATGATGTATTGGAACTATTTAATGAATCATGCTTAATATATGGATGTGGAACAATCACTGAAAGATTAGGCAGAGAGTTTAATACACTCACAATATGCTCAGGGTTACCAGAAGAAATTGGTAGAGTATTTAATGGGCATGAAGTAAATGATATTAATGACATTGATGGAACTAAGTTTACACATGTTATCAATACAGCTAATACTATAATTAACGCATTATCAAGATATAAAATAATTAACTTAATTAACCGAGGAGGACGAATTGAAATCAGAAATTAAAATAGGAGCAGACGCGATAGCTAAGAAGCTGGAAACGCTTGGAGTGGAATGTATATTTGAATACCCTGGTGGGTGTACAGTATTTATGTTAGACGCAATTAAACGACTAACTGATATTAGGATTGTTACATGTAGACATGAACAGGGAGCAGTATTTGCCGCCAGTGGCTACGCTAAATCTAGTGGTAAAGTTGGTGTATGTATGGCAACTTCCGGGCCGGGAGCGACCAACCTGATTACAGGAATAGCTGATGCACAATTTGACTATACTCCATTAGTAGCAATAACTGGACAAGTTCCAACTTACTTATATAAAGGTAGTGGTGAAAGACAAACAGGCTTTCAGGAGATTGATATTGTAAGTATGGTTGAACCAATTACAGTTTATGCTGATACAGCTTACGAGGATAATTATCTAGAAGTAATAAGGAAAGCATTTTTCTTCGCTAAGGCATTTAATGGTGCAAGCTTAGTTGATATGCCAATAGATATACAAAGGAATGAAATATGAAAATTATAATGTTAGTAGGTGGAGGTGCAAAAGCATACTCTAAAGAATTAAATGAATACATTTACAGGAATCAAATGCCAGTTGTATACAGTTTAAATGGCAAGGGAATTGTCAGTGATTACTATGCAAATAATTATGGAATGATTGGTTCACTCGGTAGACCTGATGCAAACAAATTATTAGCTGAATGTGATACTATAATTGCAATTGGAAGTAGATTTGATGTTAAACAAATGCCAGACCCATCATTATTAGACGATACAAGTATAATTGATACAATTGACATTGATTATAATGTAGGATTAGATTGGGTAAGTAAATTAAATTTAATACCTAATATTAAATATCCAACATCATTTAACTCATTAAGTAAACGATTAAATACACATACAGTTACTACAGATGTAGGAAGAAATCAAATGACGTGTGCTAATCAATGGATGGTAGACCAAGTATACAAGTGGGTCACTTCTGGTGGACTTGGTACAATGGGATTTGCAATTCCTGCAGCCATAGGTGTGGCAGTTCAGGGTAAGCCTGTTGTTGCCATATGTGGCGATGGTGGATTTCAAATGAATGTGCAAGAACTTGAAACTATTGTTCATAATAAGCTACCTATTAAGATTATTGTATTAAATAATAATAGACTTGGATTAGTTAGGTCATTTCAACATGAGCAAGGCTTATTAAAAATTGGAACTGAAATTGGATATAGTTGTCCAGACATTCAGCGAGTAACTGAAGCATATGGAATTAAATACATAACTGATGAAAATGAATTTGTAAATTGTAATGAAGCATGTGTGCTTGAAATATAAGGAGTAAAAATGTTAGATAATAGAGACCAATATATCCTAATTTTAGGAGCAAGTGTAGACCAAATTCCAGTATATGAACGAGCCAAGAAACTGGGATTGAAAACAATAGCCATTGATGGAAATCCACAATCAATTGGATTTGAATATTGTGATATACCTGTAATATTTAGTTTTAAAGATGAAGGAATAATTGATACCATACTAAAACTTAATAAGGAGTTTAGGATAATAGGCGTAATGACACTAGGAATTGAAATATCACCAATAATTACTAAAATAGCTGAAGCATTAAACTTAGTATCAGTTGATACATCTACAGCATATTTAACCACAAATAAATGTGCTAGGAATATGAGATTAGATGAAGCTGATATTAATATACCAGACTATCAAATTATACAATCAATTAATAACCTTAAAATGGAATTACCATTCATTGTGAAACCTAGTGATTCTAGTGGTAGTAGAGGAGTGAGGCGTGTTGATGTAAAGGAAGACATTGCTGAAGCATTTGAACAAGCTAGGTCACATTCAAGTGATGGTAGGGTACTTATTGAAGAAATATTAGAAGGGCAACAAATATCCATTGAAGGATTTATGTATGAAGGTAAGATGCATGTAACTGGGATTGCAGATAGAAATTATGATACAATACCAACTACTAATGAACAACCATACTATATAGAAGATGGTTCACACTCCCCCAGTTTATTTGATAACAAGTTAGTAACTGAAATGAAATTAATGTTTGAACGTGCATGTTTGGCATGTGGTATCACGGAAGGCCCAAGTAAAGGTGATTTAGTTATTGTCGATGATGAAGTTTATGTGTTAGAAATAACAAGTAGGTTGTCTGGTGGAGGATTCTGTTCAAGGAATCAACCGTTACAAAATGGAACTGATATTGTTACAGCGACAATTCAATGGCATTGTGACTTCCCGGTCAATATGGACAACGTAACACCTCAATTTGAAAAGGCTGTTGCACATAGATTCTACTTCCATAAACCTGGAAGAATTAAATCTATTGAGGGAATTGAAGCCGCTGAATCAATGGATGGAGTAAAGTTTCTCGTGAAGCAAAGTAACTTTAAGGTTGGGGATAAACTAAATAGTGTGGAATACATAAATCGACTACTATATGTTGTAACACAAGCCGACACAATTGAAGAAGCTGTAAGTATTGCCAACAAAGCAATTAAGCTAATTAAAATTAAAACATAAGAAAGGATATAATTATGAGTATAATGACAAGTAATTTAATTATATGTACAGAATGTAATCAGCCAGCAGAATATATTTATAAAGGGGATTCATTATGTTCTACACACTTTGAAGCAAAGAGGAGTAATGGAACAACTGAAGAATCAAGGTATGAAGCATTACTTGGTGACTATCAAGGAAATAAAAAATCATTAGAATGGTTCTGGACTTGTATTTCAAAACAAAGTAATCCAGTTACATTCAATATGAAAAACTATTACTTATCACAAGTAAATAATTATGTAAATGGAAATGATATTTGTAAAACCGCTATTGATTTTGCACTTAATATTGCTGTACGTAAAAATATATTCACAGTAAAATATATAATTGGTATAATGGCAAATAAACAGGCATCTATTAATGATATGCCTGTTATAGACCCTAGTGATGATATTTTCATACAGTTAGCAAAAAATAGTTAAAAATCGGGCTTGACAAATGCCATAAGGTGTGATATACTAGTATAAGAGAAATAAAGAAACTCCTTGTGAGTTTAGAAATTGAATTAATTTTACCTGCATTAAAGAATGAGATTACATCGTTATATGGTTTTAACAAACAAACTCTCACTCGACATCATCAGGTAAATAAAATAAATTAGTACTGTATTACGGCATATGATTACATCGGTAAAACATCAATCTTAAAAATTGAAGCAATCAGGTTCAACTCCTGATTCCCCCACCAAAAATAATTACGGGGGAATTAAATTCAACTCATATGCGACTTTCATCAGTATTTCGGCTATTAGTAACTTGAAATTTAGGGGTAGCCCTTTTAAATGTGTAAGGTTTGCTAGTAGCTAACATCGAGGGACATAGCCACCACTATGTCCTTTGACCAAACAACAAATAAAATGTTCATGTATTAAGGTATTCGATTACATCGTAATCTTAAAGATTAATACTATACTTGGTTCACACCAAGCTATTGACAGGTGAGGAATTACTCGTAATACACTCACCATCGAGACCCAGTGTCTCAAAGAGTTGGTTCTCAGTAAAAAACTACGCATGCAGAAGCAAAACAACTGCATCGGGTACAAATTCATCATGACATTTATTAAAACATCGCCAAAGGCGTATTAAAGGAGAAAAGAAAATGGGAAAATATAATAAAAAAGCAGTAGACACTGCTCTAACAACAAACATGGAAGGCGGAGCTTCATACAAACGAAGTGACGTTAAGAAAGATATCGCATCAGTTGTGCTTAACAGCATGTTAAAAGGTGATTTATATTACCAAAAGGAAACTGACCGCGTTAATCAAATTTTAAAACTAATTGAATTCGCATCACGTAATGAATCAGACACAGAATTCCTAGCAAAAGCTATGGTGTATACTAGAAATGTAGCAAATCTACGTTCAGTAACTCACTTAATGGCTGTAGGATTAGGAGAACATGTAAGTGGTAATCCAGTTGTTCGTAAAGCATTAAATCGGTCTTTAATTAGGCCTGATGATTTAACAGAAGTGTTATCATTATGGAATACTAGACACTCTGATGCTGAGGGTAATGCCTCAATGGTTCCAAACGCTATTAGACGTGCATTTAAGGATGTACTGGAAAATAAGTTTGATGCATACCAATTAAAGAAATATGCTAGTGACAATGCTAAGGTAAAACTTAAAGATGTTGTTAAAATTGCTCACCCACGTGGGAAGTATGATGTGTTTAAGAAGTTACTAGAGGGTACTCTTGAACAGGCTCAAACTATGAACACTAGACTATCTAAAGGACAATCAGCTAAACTTGCATTTGGCGATTTACTAAAGTCACGTAAGATGGGATATATGCAAGCTATTAAGCACATTAAGAATGCACTTGCTGATGGAGTTGATAAGGATACTTTGAAACTTTGGGCACAGTTCATTACTAATGATAAGGCTATCGCTGGGTCAAGACTATTGCCGTTCAGATACTATGACGCATGGAATGAAGTTAAAAAATTAAGTTTAGATGAATTCGACAAAGAGTTTATCAAACAAACACTTGAAACTGCATTTGCTAAGTCAGCCATGAACACAGGGTTAGTGGAGACGAGTGATAAGGTAGCCATCTTGCTAGATGAATCAGGTTCAATGAATGGATTACCATTTCATTATGGGAAAGTATTAGCGGCTAGCATCATGTTAGCACTAGGTGACACACAAGTTGTATTCTACGGATTCGACACAAGTGCTCGTAGAATTAATATTTCAGCTGTAAAAAGCTCACCATTCGATTGGATTGAGGATTTGAAAGCACATGGTGGAGGAACTTACTTTAGTGCTCCATTAGAAGCACTGACAGTGACTAAGACAAAAGCCGATAAACTAATTATCCTAACAGATATGCAGTTGTACCAAGCTAATAACCATTGGAGCATGTCTCGTAACAAAGGCAACTTCGATAATTATTACGATGAGTATCGCAAAATCAGTCCAAATGTGAAAACATTGTTCTGGAACTTAGCTGGGTATGAAGGTGGAACTCCAACTAGGCTAAACAAAAACGTACTAGAGGTAGCTGGATTCTCTGAATCTATGCTAGGTGTCATTTCAAAAATATGGACTGACGAAAATGCATTAATTAAAGAAATTGAAGCAATTACTCTATAGCACCCCCTAAATTAAGGAAGCCCAACAACGAAAGTTTACTCGGCTTCCTTTTTTAACTTCAAAAATAATAAGGAGAATAAATGAATATATTAATGGTAGAACCCAGTTATCTGGCTAAATTTCCACCACTAGGCTTAATGAAATATTCATCTTGGCATAAATCTAAAGGTGATGATGTTGATTTCTTTAAAGGAATGAAACCTAATCGTAAGGATTATGATATTATATACATAACAACATTATTCAGCTGGCATTCTCCACTTGTAATTGAAACTATAAAATATTATCAAACAAATTATACAGCTGAAATTAAAGTAGGTGGAATATTTGCAACATTGATGCCAGACTACATTGAACAAAAAACAGGTATAAGGCCTGTGTGTGGATATAGTAAAGAATTAGATGAACTCTTACCAGATTATGAATTAGCAAAGAAGAAATCAAAATTTGATGATTACTCATATGTATTTACTACTAGGTCTTGTCCTAATAATTGCAAGTTTTGTGCAGTTAAGAAATTAGATGGTAATTTTTGGGTAAATAGTAAATGGAAGGCACAAGTAGATTTAACTAAACCTAAAATTAATATATTTGATAATAATATAGTAATTGCCCCAATTGAACATTTTATAGATGTAATTCAATTTACCATTGATAATGATTTAATAATTAGGTTTGAAGGTGGAATAGATTTTAGATTTGTTACTAAAGAACATGCAATATGGTTATCTAAAGCAAATATTGAATATGAATATATTAGATTAGCTTTTGATGATATCAAAGCTGATGGCAAATTTCAACCTAAAGTAAAAATGATGATGGCTAATGGAGTTAAAGGAACTGATATGAGTGTTTATGTATTGTGTAATTTTACAGACAATGTTGAAGAATCTCATTACAGATGTAGAGAAATTGTTAAACTTGGTATAAGACCAATACCATTATTCTTTATGCCCTTAGACCATACAGATATGCGTGGAGAAGTTAGAATGAATGCTAACTGGACACCAGACTTAATAACTAACTTTAGACACTTCTATACTAGAGGTGGACTATGGAGAAAATTAGATTTCTATACATGGATTAAAGACCCAAATAGAAAGACTTATGTAAACAAAGAAATACCACTTGTATTGGATTTTGACCCCGACAAGACTTCTAAATATTTTAGAGAAAATAAAGATGAAGTATACATGGGGAAAGACTCATTAAACTTAGCAGATTTTCGGGCTTGACAAACGCCATAGGTTATGGTATACTGTTATAAGAGAACTAAAGAAAGGAGAATTGATATGAAAGGGAAAAATTTAGTAACAAAGGCTTTAAACAGTTTTACTAAAGCAAAATCTTTGCTTGAAAAGGCTATTACAGCTGACGCAAAAAAGATTACAGAACTTGAAGTAAAGGTTGCAGAAATAGCAACAGAAAAACAATCACACGAAGAAAACAAAACATACGCAACGAAGATGCTATCTAAGATAGATGCATTTTTAGACTAAGGAGAAAGAATGCAGATAAGGGTAAAGAAATTAGTAGACGAAGCAGTAGTGCCAAAATTTAATTTTGATACAGATGCAGGCGCTGACCTCACAGCTACAAGTATGATATTTAAGCGTGATATGGTAATTTATGGCACAGGGTTGGCATTTGAAATTCCTAAAGGATATTATATGCAAATTGTACCACGTAGTAGTGTTATGAAGTATGACTTAGAGTTAGTAAACTCTATTGGAATTATTGACGCAGATTATCGAGGTGAAGTTAAATTCGTATTTAGGAGAACAGCCCATTTAAGTGAATTTAAGGAATTTCAAGAGATATATGGTATCAGGGATAGGATTGGTCAAGCAATCATTAGAAAATTAATACCAACTGGATACGTTGAAGTTGAAGAACTATCTGAATCGGATAGAGGTATAGGAGGATTTGGTTCTAGTGGTAAATAGTGACCATTATTTATGGTCATAGATTGAAAATATCATTTTTTTGGCGAAGTCGACTGAAGTGATATGTATTAAGTAATGAAAAGTGGCACGACCACACGAAAGGAAAAGAAAATGGCAGAAAAAGTAAACACACCGACAATTAGTCTTAACCTAAGACCGTATTGCAACCTATTAATCCCATACGTTAAAACATCGGACATCGACAAAGATGCTCTATTGGCTGACGTAGCATTTTGGGGAGAAGTTCTAACTGGTATTGATGAAGTAATGAGTAATCATGTTAAAGTTACAACAGTAACAGTTCCAGATAACATTGAGGTAGTAACAAACTGTCCTAAATGTGGAGGAACAAATCTTTCACTATCAACAGGGATAGCAAAGGCAAGTGGCAAAGAATGGTTCGCATTTGATTGTCAAGATTGTCAGACTGAACGTAATGGAACAACATATCCAACACGTACATTCACAAAATTGAAACCTCTTGTATCTCAGGCAGAGCTAATGGGCATTCCTGAAGATGAAGACGAAGTACCTTTTTGAATATTCAGTTTAAAAATTGGACTTGACAAATAATTGAATTCATGGTATAATAGTAGTAGAGTGGAAAATATCTACTACTAACTATGGAGGTAATTATGAAAAAATGTAAAATTTGTGGTAAGGAAACTGATAGAATTGTTAAAGGTATGTGTATACAACACTATAATAAGAGTATTTATGTAAATAAAGAACGAAAAAAATATGGTAAACGTGTACATAAGGAAATACCTATAATACCTAGAACGAAATACGGGCATAAACCTAATATGTATATTAAATATACTAATTACGCTGAAATTATATTATGTGACACAAATGGAAATGAAAGAATGTGTACTAAAATTGATTTAGATGATATTGAAAAATGCACTGAGCGAGGTAGATGGTCTGTACATAGTGAAGGATATGCTCAAACATTTAGTTATGGTAAATTTGAATTATTACATAGATTTATTATGAATGCACCAAAAGGTAACTATGTAGACCATATAAATCATGATATATTGGATAATCGTAGATGTAATTTAAGGATAGTTACTCCACACCAGAGTAATCTTAATCAACATTTGCGTAAAGATAACACATCGGGACATAAGGGGATTAGTTGGTATAAACGTGATTCAAAATGGGAAGTATTTATTTTTCATAATAATAAACGAATATATATTGGTAAATTTAAAGAATTGAAAGATGCAGTAAATGCAAGACAGAAAGCTGAGGAAAAATATTATGAAACTGAATATAAATTTAAGGAGTGTTAATTAATGTATGATGCACAACTAGAATCCACTATAGCTAAAATATTATTTCACAATCCTGATTTAATAGACACAGAGTTAGTAGATAAAGATGATTTTTTTACGGATACAAAGCATGCTATTAATAGGATGACTAAGCTCCGTAAAAATGGCAACTTATTAAATGAGACAACTGTAGGAACAAGATTTGAAACTCCTAGTGAAATTGAAACTGAGCAATTTGAAGAATTTGTTTATGCTTTAAAATCACTTAACAAGGAACGAAAATTAAGTACACTTGGTAATCAAGTGATAGAAATATCCACTGAAGCTTATTCATATGAGGATAAATGGATGAAAATCCGTAAACTTATGGATAACTTTGAGGATACTACAGTTAAGGTTGATGATTATCTACTTGCAAATACACTAGAAGCGTATAAAGAAAAGTTATTTAGTAAATCAACAGAAGACTTATTAGCTACTGGTATTTATGAGTTAGACTTGAAATGTGGTAAAGGATTTAAAGCAGGGGAATTAATTTTATTAGCAGGGGAACCAGGTGGATACAAATCTACTCTAATGTATAATATAGCATTGAATGTTGCCCTTAGAGGTGACCCAGTTATGTTATTTACATATGAAGTAAGTGTAGATGAAATTCATGAAATTTTGGCCAGTATGTTAGCAGAAGTTGATTCACTTGCACTTAGAGGTAGAGCATATGAACAATCAGATATCATAAAACTTCAAAAAGCATTTAAAATAGTTGAAAAACTTCCAATCCATGTAGTAGATTCAAATGCCACTATGAATAACATAAAAATGATGGCATATCAAAAGAAGCCTAAATTAGTATTAGTAGATTATTTACAAATTATGCCAGATATTGGAATGGATGCAATGAGAAGTTTAGAATTTGTATCAAGACAACTTAAATTAATGGCTAATCCTAGTATATTAAATTGCCCAATTATTGCAATTTCACAGTTTAGTAGAGCAAGTACTGATAGTGAAGGTAAACAAGTTGAACGTAAAATGTCCGACCTTAAATGGTCTAGTTCATTAGAACAAAACGCGGCAACAATTATGTTTTGTGAACATGTTTTCAAAAATACTAGAGCTGGTAGTAAAGATTTTATTAAAATAAAAATTGTTAAAAATAGGCATGGTATTAATGCTGAAATGGAATTACCATTAATTCCTAAATATCATAAAATTGATGCAAATTATGTATCAAATAAGGAGTTTAAACGAACATGACAAAGATTGCATTAGTAATAGCAAGACCAGATTCCAGCCGTTTACCAGATAAGCATAATCGTATGATTGGTAATCGTACAGTTATGGGTTGGATTATTCATAAACTTTCCAGTGTCGTAGATGATGTAATTATCAGTACAACTAAAAACAGTGAACAGCACTACGAGCATTACACAGACCATAATGTCCATGTATATGCACCTGATGTTGATGACAATAATGTTTTGGGAAGAATCAAAGAAACAGCTAAGAAGTTTAAAGGCAAACAGTATTTAATTATATCTGGTGACTGCCCTTTAATCAGCGCCCCTATTATGAAGGAATTGCTATTCAGTTTGATGTCACGAAGATACGATGCTGCTATGTTGGGAGCTGGGACTTCCCATGTAGGAGCTGACGCTATTACGTACGAAGGAATTATGAAATTTGAATATGGTGAGCACTTGTCTCTTGATTTGGTTCCAAACCTTAACATGTTTAAGCTGATGATTCTTCCAGGCATCTATGCAGATTTCCGAGCAACTGTCGATAACTTTGCGGATTTAGCATTTTTGAGAGAATGTGTTAGGATGGTTACACCTGAGAATTTTACATTTGATGGTGTTAGTCAATATATTAAACTATTCCCAAGTATAGTGAACCTGAACAAACATGTATCTCAAAAGAGTCTGAATTTTAAAACAGACAAACCTAATATTGCCTTTATAACAGAAGGTAATGATAAAATTGGGATGGGGCATATCGCACGAAGTATCGCAATGGCTCAAGAACACAATGAGTGTAATCACAAACATATTCACTTTTATGTAAATAGAAATGATATGGTTGTTGATACACTTGAAAAGTACGGATATGAATATGATAAAGATTACTCATTCGGATTACCTGTATTTGTACAAGATGAATTTGATGATTGGGAATTTGTACATGATACATATCATTATACAACAATAGATTATGATGGAATGTATCGTAAGAATCCAGCATTCGCTGTGAATTATAGATTACATTATGTCCCAACTGAAATGCCATCAAGATGTGTAGTATCATTTGGTAAAGGTAAGTTTTTTAAATATGGGCAATTAGTAGCAGGTATGAATAAGAATTCTGTATTATTACATAATTCTAATATGGTTCCAGATTGGCTTAAAACGTCTAGTAAAGTAATAACTGTATGGTCACAAACTGCTAGGGAAGCAATATTCTTAGGTAAAGTGCCAGTGGTATACTCTACTAATAAGTTAGATGACAAGTTATGTAAGTATTTAGATAAGAAAGGTCACCTAAAATGGAAAGGTAATCTATTTAAAAAAATTAAGTTTGGAGATATGAAATGAAGAATATATTATTAATTGGGAAAATGGGGTGTGGCAAGGGCGTAATAACTGAAATACTATGTCAACAATATGGATATACTAATTATAGTTTTGCAAGTTGGTTGAAAAACACTGTAAAGAAACATTACGGCTTGACGGCTCCACAAAAAGGTGATATAATAAATATTAAAGGTAAGGACTTAACATATAGAACTGTATTACAATTATTTGGTACTGAAGTTATACGTGCATTTGACCCTAATTGGCACGTACAAGAAGTGATGAATCAAATTGATAAGGTTCCATTTGTAATTGATGATGTTAGATTTTATAATGAGATTGAAGCATTAGGTGATGAATATAATGCCATTACAGTTAAAGTTGAATGTAATGAATCTAAACGAATACAGCGTATTTGTCAACGAGATTCCTTATGTCCTGATGAACAGATGAATAGCCACAGAAGTGAGACTGAACTAAATGGGTATATACCAGACTATGTGATAGATAATTCTGGTAGTAAAAATGAATTACTTGTTAATGTTAAACAATTAATTAGTAGGTTAGGAGTGATAAAATGAGAGGACAAAAAGAAGTAGCCGTAGAATATATTATAGACCAAATTCCAGTGGAGTTATTACGTAACCCTAATAGAATGAATGTTCGTAAAATTATTCGTATTATGATTGATGCATATACAGAACATATGTTTGAAGTCTTAGTGAATGGGGGTAAAGTAGTAATAGTAAATATAGGGAGGTTATACCCAGTAAATTTTAGAATTGGTGCAAAGAATAATCCTTTTACTGGTGAACAAATAACAGCTAAAACAATTAAACGAATTAAATTTTTACCAAGTACAAAGATTAAAAATGCACTTAGGCATAAGATATAAGAAGGGAAAATAAAATGAACGATAAAGGAAAATTAGTAATAAAAGATTGGGTACGAACAAAATTCTTTGAAACTGGTACAAATAATAAGTCAGTGATATATAAAATGTATGATGAGATATGTATAGATTTTGATAAGAGAGTATCACCTGAATCATTTAGTAGAACAGTTAGAGAAGTATTTGAGGAACTATATTCAACCAATGATGTAGAAATGGATTCGGAATATATTGATAATGAATTAACAGACATGGGTACTGTATTAGTCGTTGGTGACCAACATACACCATTTGAACATACAGAATATTTAGAATTTTGTAGAGACCAATATGATGCATATAATTGTTCAACAGTTATAATGATTGGTGACATCATAGATAACCACTCAATAAGTTATCATGAACATGACCCAAATGGAATGGCTCCATCTGATGAATTAGATACAGCTATTGGACATTTACAAGATTGGTATGATACATTCCCTGAAGCATATATATGTATGGGTAATCATGACTTATTAATTGAACGTAAAGCTAGGACAAATGGATTACCTAAAAGGTTATTTAAATCATTTGGTGAGATAATCGCAGCTCCAAGTGGATGGAAATTCAATTACTCATGGCAAATTGATGGTGTTAAGTATATGCATGGAACCGGTGGTGGCGGTCAAAATGCGCATACTATACGTGCATTGAAAAATAGACAGTCTACAGTGCTTGGGCACTTCCATTCAAATTTGTCAGTTAAATACCTTGCAAGTCACCACGACTTAATTTTTGGTATGGCTGTTGGATGTGGCATTGATATTGAATCATATGCAATGGAATATGGTAAGGATTTTGTAGATAGACCAGTACTAGGATGTGGAATTGTAGTAAGCTCTAAAGAAGCATATACAATACCAATGACACTATGACATTATTAGACCGTAATAGAAAGATGTACAAGGAAGCTATTAAAAAGCTTCCTAAGGGACATATACTATGTAGTAAGTGTGGAACTATTATGTCTGCGAAGATGTTAAATTTATTTCAATGGGAATATACAGCTGATGATTACGCTGAATTGGATATCCCACAAAGAAAGTACAAGATACAGATATGTAGACACTGTACAGAAACGTTAAATAACTACTTATTAAATAAGTGGTTCAAAGGAGAATATTAATGAGTTATAATGAAGCAGTATATGGGCACAACCGCGATGAAGGAATTGTGTGCATTGATGTATGGGGAAAAGTAGTAACCGAGTTTATACAAACTGACGATGGAAGAATTGTATGTAACGAGTTGGATAATTTCGACCCTTGGTACATAGTACATTCAATGTCTCCAAATCTTACTGGTGATAACCATTTCAATACACTTAAACGTGTACCAATTAAAAAGTTTAAACATTTGTATGACCAAAAAGAACACATAGAAGATATGTTGTTAGTTGGTAATAAGTCTGATAACTATATGGTTGATACAGGTAAAACTTTATTCAAGGGAATGACATTTGATGAAGTACATACACTTGGCTTTGACATAGAAACTACAGGCCTTAACCCCGAAGAATCTGAAGTTAAAATGATTTCATTGGTTGACAATAGAGGATTTGAAAAATTAATATATCATGATGATGAATTTAAAGTACTGTCTGAATTTATTGAACTATTTAATCGACTAGACCCAACTATTGTATTGTCTTACAATGGGTTCAGATTTGATATCCCATTTTTAATTAAACGCTGTGAAGTTCATGGTATTGAATTGAGTATTGGTAGAAATTTATCACAGCCAATTGAATCTAAAATTATGGTTAGAATGGGTACTGGGCAACAAGATTATCAACAAGCATGGAGAATATGGGGCAGACATTGTATTGACCTTTATTATGCTGTTGTAAGGTATGACTTTACTGATAGAAGTCTTAACAACTATAAACTAAAGAATGTAATCTCACAATATGGATTAGAACGTGAAGGAAGAGTTCATGTTGGGTATGAAGAAATATTAGAAGGGATGAGTTCTGGTGACCCAACATTGGTTGCCAAGATTAGTGAATACTGTTTAGATGATTCACGAGACTTACTTAAATTACATACATATATATGTCAAGCAGACTTTTATCTTACACAAATAATTCCAATGAATTATCAGCGTGTAATGTATTCAGGGTCTGTTGGTAGAATCAATAACTTAATAATACGTGATTACTTATTAAATGATACAAGCATCCCAGTATGGCGAATGGAATCTGTTTATATTGAGGGTGGCAAGGTAGAAGCTAATGAAGCAGGTATATTCAAATATGTTGGGGATTTTGATATTATAAGTATGTATCCTAATCTAATGGAAATATTTGATATATTCCCAGAGTCTGATATACTTCATACTATGAAACGTACACTAATTGATTTAAAAAATTCTCGTTTAACATTAAAGCAATTAATGAAAGATACAGAACCAGGAATGGAAAAAGCCCGATTAGATGGTCAGCAAAAAGCTATGAAAATTCTAATCAATTCTTACTTTGGAGTACTTGGAAGTCCAGGATTTTTCTGGAGAGACAACGCTGTATGTGCATCTGTAACTGAGCATGGTAGAGATTTAATACTTAAAATGAGAGACCATGTGGAAGCACTTGGATATAAAGTAGTTTCATTGGATACTGATGGTATTGCATGTACAAATGGAGAACCAATTGATATAGATTATGTTAACACAGAAATTCAATCAATGCTTCCAATGGGAATTGAAGTTGAAGCCCAAGAATATAAAGGGATAGTTGTATTTAAAAAAAGAACATACGCTATACTTAAAGAAGATTGGAGTATTCAATGTAAAGGAGCGGCGCTTACTTCTAGTAAAATGGCACCTTTGGTTAAAAAGTTTATTGGGAAGTCAATCGAAATACTATTTAACGTTGCATTTGGTAGAGACACATTAGACTCATTGAAAGCATACTATGAAGAAACAGTTAATCATATGTATGATAATGAAATTCCTATTAATGATTATACGTTAATACAAAGAGTACAAAAAGACATTGAAGAGTATGAATCAGCAAAGGGTACACCGACTGAAAATGGTGGCACTAGGTCTAAACTCCCTTTGTATGAATTAATGTTACAAACTAATCGTAGATTACGAGCTGGTGAAAAGACTGAAACATATTGGTCTGTTAAGGAGATACCAAAACCTTTAACTACAGCTCAATTAAGAAAACGAGCTGAACGTGATTTAACAATGACTTTATTTGAAGTAGAAGAAGTTCCTAAAATGATGGCCATTAAGGCATTAAATTGGGTAGACCAGCATGATGCAATTAATTCAGATGTATTTGTAGATTATTATATGGATGCA
>Ga0075113_1000201_pt1 | contig 19488 bp, 18 predicted proteins | sample AntAceMetag02UKA_FD_69788 | JGI IMG/M metagenome (GOLD analysis project Ga0075113, IMG submission 69788) | Saline lake microbial communities from Ace Lake, Antarctica - Antarctic Ace Lake Metagenome 02UKA | ecosystem: Environmental > Aquatic > Non-marine Saline and Alkaline > Saline | place...
AAAAAAGCAGTAAAACCCCCTAAAATCCATAGGTCCATTGCTCAAGAGGACAAAAATAAAAAAGCCCTAAAAGGGCTTAGATAAGATGTTGATGGTGGCTCCGGGCGGAATTGAACCGTCGACACATGGATTTTCAATCGTTTACTTCACTTTTTACTCCAAAAGATGAAAAGACAATGATTCTTAGCGTATACTACCCTAATTTTTAAAATAACCCGTTTTTTAGTGTTGGTCAATGGTATTGTAGAACATTTGTATCTTAAATGGTTTTGGGTCCAAAAAAAACATACAACTTGTATATAATATGGTGTATAGCTCCAATATAGATATTCAATGATTCATTAATAATTATAAAAGACTGCTAAGATGAGGTTTACAAACAAAAATTAAAATATGGTTCTCTACCCGGCACGACTATCAAAGGTAGAAGAAATTGCAACGGAGTTCCAGAGTTGATAAACAAAATTGTTGCAATCGGCATTCATGTAATAAATTGGTTACCCACAAACCTTAGGGAAAGGGTAACATACATATGTAAAAAAACTTCATATGTATTAGGCTACGTTTTAAAATGTGACTATAAGTAAGTCCTACAGCATAAGTTGAATGCTTAAACATGATAGTTCGCTACGGCGCACAAAATATATTCCCCTAACTTAAGGCTTTTAATCTTACTTTCCCCTAAGAGGTAGAAGAAGAGAGAGAGAATAGTATTATAAGATCCTTTTGCTTTTACTGAATCTACTACCAGCGTAGACAAGCAACTAGTAGATTCAGTAAAAGCAAGAGGAACCGAGGAACCGATATCACAAATAGGATCTCTAAAGGGAACCGAGGAGTCATTAACATATGAACAAAAGACTATTGAACCAAAAGTATAAGAGCCCAATTTCATACAACAAAGACCTGTTCATAGAAGAAGTAAATAGAGTTAATGAAAGTGTTAATACCAAAGGGCTAGTAGCACTACCAACACAAGTTTTTAGTAATGGCAAGCGCAATGCGATTTCATATCATCTGCTTCTATCTATCACTGAAGGCAAACCGATTCCTAGACTACACTTCACTACATAGGCCAACAGAGATAATGACTTGTATACAGACGTATGCAACACATATATAACTATCCTCTGCTTGTCACCTTATACTCATACCAATGATTACAAAGAAGGAATTATAACCAACCGCCTTTTGGTCTAATGAACAAACCTCTTTCAGACCTAATAGCTGTTCGCCCACTGCAAGTACCTGCAGGAGGTAAGTCTACAAATCAAATTGAATCAGTAGAAGTGTGGAGTAAAAGAAGTAAATGGATCAACAAAGATTAGTGCTTAAACACTAGTCAAATTCGTTAGAAAAATATACCTTACTTTAATCAAAAAGAATCATGGTTTACATTTAGCATTACAAGTTGGTTATCAAGTGCAGCTCCAGGGAAATACTAGTGTATGGGAGTTTATGCAAAAGAATACTGAAGTAAATAGAAAGCTTGTTCTTATGAGAAGGCTTATCATTCGATATAAAAACCATAAGATAATATGTTTATAATAGTACAATGAAACATTTCAATGCAGCCCTTTAAATCGATTACGACTCATGTTTTCTTCAATAGAGGAGTGGATTAACTTATTAGAATGTAAAAAGCGGCTGCAGGCCTAAGAGGTGCTTTATGAAGCAACCTGAGAATGCATCCGTAGCATTAAACAAAAGGACCGTAATATAAAATGCGAATACCACAGCTTGACATTCATTAAAAGATTCATAGTATAACCTAACTTTAAGATACAATGAGATTCGTTTCGATAATTGGTAAATTTTAGTTGTGCATAGTGTTAAGATTCCTTTAATTAGTACAATATATGACCAATAACTCTTTAAGATGCCATAAAGACATTGCTTAATAAGGTTCAATAAATGATATCTGAATTAGTCTAGAAAATTCTATTTTAATTATTAGGCCCAAAAAGGGCCACAAATGATATTAGTCATGCTATACTGGAATTGTAATCAAGAGCGATTACGAAATATTTACTGTTTACTTTGTTTACTTTGTTACTTGTTGTTTAAATGTGTACCACCTGCTTTACAAAATCCTAGTCCAGATTGGTTACCTGGACTAGGTAACATATTATTATTAAATTAAGGAGTGATACTAATGAGCAGAACAATAAAAGCTATAAAGTTATTACATATTCTAAAGGATACTTTTAATAGAGAAGATGATTATATAAAAGTATCAGAGCTTGTAGAAGAGTTGGATACAGATGATCGAAACATAAGAAAAATTGTAAGATTATTAAATAATTCTCTAAACATTAATATTGTATCTCAAACTGGAAGAGATGGTGGCTACCGTTTAACTAGTGATATATATGATTACTTTTTAGGGGTCTCATATGATGACTTAGATGCCTTAGAAGTCGCAAAGGATACTATGCTAAAATTGAAAGCAAAAACGTTAGAACAAAGGCAGGCTATCACTGCAATTAATAAAATCAACGAAAAAAGGAAACTAAAAAGAGACAAAGAAGATCAAAAGTATAACGGGAATTTAGTATACGACATTGATTACCTTATATATCTAGAACAAGTAAAACAAGATCAATATGCATTCGATTTAAATATATCAGAAGAAATGCTTGAACCATTCCACATAAAAGTTAAATATCGTACAACAAAATCTTATAACGAACTAAATGTGATAAGTTTAGGGAACTATACACCTGATGGATATGAGTCATTCATTGTCTTAGACTTAGATAGCTTTAAAGTTAGGTATCTAGAACTAAAATACATTCAATATACAGAAATTGTTTATGGAGATGTATATGATTATCAAAGCATTTTCAATAGAATACAAAATGTTGAATTTAATGAAACTGTAATACAATTCAATGATATAGTTTTAAATAAATACTTTGTTGAAATCAAAATTATTGGTAAATTATGTAATGAATCAAATCGATTATTAAGAACTCTATTCGGAGATTATATATATGATTTCGAAGACTCTAAAACATTACTAATCAATAGAACTAGAATCCCAACTCTATTTATGCTCGATATCCCTGAATTATTAGATTCAAGAGCTTATAACTCAAACACTATAGAAGAAAATGAATTTCAGGATAAATTCAGGAACTTATATAATTTCGAAGGGACAATAGAGTTAAACGAAAAATATTATATTGAGTATATGAAACAGTTTGAAATAAATACAGAAAGCGAGGATACTGAAAATGAACTCTAATACTTTATTTTTAAAGAATAAGACAACTCCATGGGCAGAAGCAATCTATCTTGGAGATTTTACTAGAAGCAATAATCAAATAGAAGTATTAACAGGATCAAAAATAACTAAATCTGATAAAACTTATAAAGAAAATACTGTTAGAACAAGACAAAATGTAGTTAGTACTAAATCTTTAAAAGACAAAGGTGATTACTATGAATTATTAGAAGATGTCATTTTCACTTCTCCATCTCTTGCAGCCGCAGTCTTACTTGGAAAAGAGTGCAATGGTAATAAACTTTGGGAAAATGAAAATGAATTTTCTATTAATGATTTAAAATCTGTAACACCAAATAAACTACCCATCAAAGAAAATATAAAAAAATCAGAGAAACCACATAACTATATTCCAAATAAACTGGTTGATAAAATTGATACTAAAGAGATCTTATACATCTTGTCTAGAAGACATGAAGAAGAATTAAGAAGAGATCAAACGTCAATAGTATATTCAAAAAATATAGAAGCAGATACACTGATAAAAGATATCCACAATAACCCAGAAGCATTCTTTATAGGATGTTTAATGAATAGGAGAATTAAAGCTGAAAAAGTCTGGACAATACCTCTTCTACTTAAGCAAAAACTTGGTACTATTAAATTCTCGGAATTAAAAGAATACACACTGGAAAACTGGATATCTTTATTTCAAAATAATCGAATCCACATTGATAACAAGGGCATGGCAAAAGTCTTATTTCTCGGAATAAGAAAAGTAAATAACGAATACAACTCTGATCCAAGTAATATATGGAAGAATCAAAACGATGCCAAAATATTAGTAACTAAATTTCAAGAATTTCATGGTATAGGGGAAAAGATTGGAACTATGGCGGTGAATATACTATTAAGAGACTTTAAGTTCAAAATTAATAATTTAAGTGGAATAGATATTTCTCCTGACATACAAGTAATGAAAGTATTTAAGCGATTAGGTTTAGTTAATACAGAAAACACTAAGGATACTATCCTAGCTGCTAGAAAATTAAATCCAGATTTCCCGGGAATAGTTGATTTAGCAGCTTGGGAAATAGGTAGAGATTACTGCCATGAGAATCCCAATTGTAATGCATGCCCTTTACAATCATATTGTAGATATAAAAAAACTGATTCTAATTGAATCAGTTTTTTATTGGAATTATTAGTTATAGAACTTAAGTTTTTAAGCGAATTCACAAATGGATAATAAATCAATGTATATTCCTATTGCTAAAACTATAGCCCCATTCTTGACTTAATAAAATCTACATAAGTTGCGACAACAATAACAGATGTATGAGTTATGTCATTATCTTTATATCCATAAAAATATTTTAGCTCATCTTTCTGCAGGATTGTTTTTCTTTCATAATTATCAATATGTCTTGTTAGAACATAATCCTCTTCCATTTTTTCAATGTAATAAAAGTAATCTTTAGAATCATAGAAAGCCCCTATTATTGACCCGAAATTTAGATTTTCTGATCTATGATGATTATATTTTTCCTTGAATAATTCACCATCTTCACCAGTATCTCCCCAATTAGATATTTCATTATGAGAACTAAATTCATCTTTCATAAGCACTTCTTTTACCTTTTTAATAAATTGATTATTTTTGTTTCTAATCATTATTCTCCTCCTCCCCAATCACATATACATCTAATTTTTATTTATCCTGTTTGTATGTTTATTATCACTCTGTTCTTATGTTTATTATATGCCTAGAAGATAATAAAATCAATAAACTATATAAAACAAAAACTGTCATATCCTCTGTATTTCCGATTACAATTCATTAATATGTCAATATATAAAGACAATAATATCAAACTAGTTTTTGTTGTCTTCTTTAATATTTATGAATGTAATCTTTTCAGCAATTACTTCAATATTCAAATCTACAACCCTTAATGACGCTTTCACTCCTACGGTTGAACCAACACTACAATACTCAATAAAATCTTCAGCCTTCTCATCCCACAATACTACAGGGATACTATAACTCTCATAAACATATTCATTAAACTTATTCTTGATATCTAGAGATAGGACAGCTTTCTTTCTCCCATCATCTAATAGACTAACTTCCACATCTTTAGAAACTCTCCCTACTAAAATTACTTGATTTAACATATAGCCTCCTAAGTATATATATAACATACAGTCATCATGTCATAATCTTATAAGTATTGCAATACCTTAAAAGCGGAAGAATACAACGCTCGTGAAAAATATATATCGAGAGCAATTCAAGAAGAGCAACCTCTGATAGGGAAAAGGCAGCAAAAAACACACAAAATGATATTTCTTTATATATATGACCCCTACCCATATTAGAGCTAGAAGATTTTTGGATTTTTGGTTTTTGATTTTTTTGATTTTAGTTGTGCATAGTGCAAGTGTCACTAGTAAAAACTAAAAAAAGAGTTGTTATTAGTTGTGCACTGTGTAAATTTCAAATACATGCATTACAAGAGGAAAGTCTAGATATAGCCATCAAATGAAACTAAAAAGACAACAATAACTAGATAGTTATTGTTGTCTTTTCTTTTTACGTTTATAAAGTTGAATAATTATACAGTTTTGTACTAGCTTTTACTACCTAACCATTACTATAATTACAGCTAAATCAAATTTTTTATATAATCTCAACAATGTTCAAAATATGTTTCGACTCAACTAAAAAATTGTTCAAGATTGTATAATAATTTCCTTTTTCGGCATATCCGTTGCAATACCACTCTATTGAATCAGAAATTAAATGTTTAACATTATTTGTCAACTCTACTGCTTGAAGAGGTACTTGTATTGAAACAATATACTTTTTTGGTCTAAGATTATTCCATTCATATAGTAGGTCTTTGTCAATTTCTTTATCAATTTCGACAATTAGTTCTGGACCTTTATCTAAGATTCCTTTCCCATCATTTATGTAACGATTATTACTTCCTAAAATGTCTTCTTTAAACAAGAAACAATTAATGTTTGTATCTCCAAATATTCTCGTTCTTAAATTAACATTTAAGTCAATGTGACTATTCATAAATTTTATTTTCTTATCCATAAAATTTAATTCTATACTATTTTCTTTCAAAAAATTATTTAAACAGCTCCTATACTGTAATAATTCATTAAGAGGTTTAAGACCATCAGTTTTAATACTTTCAATGTTTAAAGTATTAGTCACATGATGTAAAACAATCTCATCAATTTCCACTAAAGACAAATTTATACCTGTAATATTAGAAAATTTCTCATGAAAATATTCGCAATTAGTTTTTTTTTGACTACAAATAACTGACAATTGTTCTTTATTGACATTAAGTACCTTATATATAGAATCTTCAAGACTTCTCTTTGAAGTTGCATTCCAAATATTCATATCTCTCACCTTCTAATCCACTTACTTTATCTTTTAGTAATAGCGGAATAGATCTTATCTTTCATTTCAGATATTATCATTTCTTTTGCTTCAGGGTTTCTCATTAGATAACTAAATACTTCTGTATTCTCAAAGTATTGTTCAGCTATAACAATATTAGCTTCTCTTCTGTAAATATCCTCGAATGTTTTCTTATCAGGGTTTGACCCCAATCCTAATAATTCTTCACTCTTCATGAGTCTGGACTCAATTTGCATTAGTACTTTGTCCGCTTCAGTCCATTCAGTTCCAAAGCGTTCATTAAATCTAGCTATGATTACAGATAGTGGGTCCTTTTTCTTTTCTCTTCCTCCACTACCGCCAATAGTAGTTCCAGTATCGCCTGTTGTGTTATCCAACTCGATATCTCCTTCGAAACTCTTCTCGATCTTATAATACTCAAGTAATAACTTATCATCTAACACAATTTTAGGTTCTGTACCTTTAGGTAATAGTTTTTGCAGCATTTTTGTGTAGGCATAGTACTTATGCATCTCTTTGTCAAACATTCTGTCTACTTGAATTACAAATGCATATAGTCTATTAAAAGACTGTAAATCAGATTTAAACTGTTCTTGCTCTTCAAATGGTCTTTCTACATATCTTTGTAATGCTGGTTGTAAATAGTTTGTTAGCCTACCCATGTTTTCAAGATCTTCACTTTGTGAGAAATATATGTCTGCAAAACTAGAAATCTCAAATGAAAGGTACATATTGTATTTATCCAGCTCTCTCCTAAGTTTGTATATGATATCTGGATCAGCAGCTTCTTTTAGAATTGTTGCTTCATAATATGGTTGGAATGACTTTTGAATATCTTCTGCTTCGTTAACAAAGTCTAAGACAAAAGTATCTTCTTTACCTTTATGCATTCTGTTCAGCCTGCTTAGTGTTTGTACGGCTTTAACACCAGACAATTTTTTATCTACATACATTGTATGAAGTAAAGGTTGATCAAATCCTGTTTGATATTTTTCCGCCACAACAAGCATATTAAAATCATCACTTTGAAAATATTCTGGTAATTGAGTTTCCTTGATATGATAACCATACTTGTTTTCTTTATTAAGTCCAACTTCTGTATACTCAAGACCTTCATCATCAACAGTACCACTAAATGCTACAAGAACATCTAAGTGCTTATAGTCCTTCTCTTGTATATAATTTAGCAATGCTTGATAGTATCTAACAGCATGTAATCTACTGGAAGTAACAATCATAGCTTTTGCTTTACCTTTAATTTTAAGTCTTGTAACGGTATCAAAGTGCTCTACAATGATTTTTACTTTCTGTGAGATATTATGTGGATGTAGCGACTGAAACTTCGCTACAGCCGAAGATGCTCTTGATGTTTCTAATTCAGGATCATCATCTATCTTCTTAGCTATTTTATAGTATGTATTATATGTCATATAGTTTTTCAATACGTCTAATATAAATCCTTCTTCAATCGCTTGTCTCATTGAGTAGATATGGAAAGGTCTATATGTTCCGTCTGTTTGTGGATGTCCAAATAACTGTAGCGTCTTCTCTTTAGGTGTAGCAGTAAAAGCAAAGAACGAAAGGTTCTTATGTTTACCATGAGAAATAAGTTCTTGAACAACTTTATCATTCTCAAGATCTCTCTTATCTTCTTCTAATCCTTCAAGTTTTGCGTATTCTTCAAGCAAGGCTTCTTTATCTGCTAAAGCTTCTTTAAGTTTTCTAGCGTCTTCTCCTGTTTGAGAAGAATGCGCTTCGTCTACTATAACAGCGAACGTTTTATTACTACCATTAATTTCTTTGTATACTACAGGGAACTTTTGAATAGTAGATATTATAATTTTCTTGTTATTATTAATTGCTTTCTTTAAATCTTGAGAAGTCTTATTACCATCTATCTTTTCAACTAGTCCCTCCATATGTTCGAATTGATATATTGTTTTTTGTAGCTGAGAGTCTAATACTCTTCTGTCGGTAATAACAATGATCGAGTTATATACAGGTTCGTTCTTATCATTGTGAAGCCCAGCTAAACGATAAGCCAACCAAGCGATTGAGTTAGATTTTCCACTCCCTGCACTATGTTGGATTAGGTAGTTCACTCCAGAACCTTCAAAACGTACATCATCAATCATCTTAGTAACTACATCTAACTGGTGATACCTAGGAAAAATCACTATATCTTTCTTAAGGAGGTTTCCTTTGCCATCAATTTTCTCAACTTCTTCTACATGCATATATTTTTGAACTATGCTAAGTAGTTTATCTTTCTGTAATACTTCTTCCCATAAATATGCAGTATCAAACCCATCAGGGTTTACAGGATTTCCTTTACCACCTACATTACCACATCCATTTGTTCCTTGGTTGAATGGCAAGAAGAATGTATCTTGCTTTTGAAGTCTTGTTGTCATATATACTTCTCTATTATCTATAGTAAAATGTACTAATGATCTAAACTTATACAAAAAGATTGCTTCTCTTGGATCACGATCATATCTGTATTGGTTTTTACCATTCTCTACACTTTGTCCTGTGAATTCATTTTTAAGTTCCATAGTGACAAGTGGTATCCCATTAATCATAAGAACCATATCTAATGAGTTGTTTCCGTTCACTTGATAGTGAAGTTGTCTTACTACGTTACATATGTTCTTTTGATAGTTCAATCTATCTGTATCATTCAAAGATGAGACTGGTTCGAAGTACAACAATTTAAATTTAACTCCTCTTGTCGTAAAACCGTTCCTTAGTATATGAAGTACTCCACTGCTCCTTACAGCATCGTTAAGCTTTTTAATGAAGTTCTTCTTCGAATTAATTTTGACCTTAGTTATATATCGATTCCATTCTTTCTCTTGTGAGTTTTCTATAAAAGTAAAAAGCTGATTTTCATCTAATCCAAGATCAGGATTAAATGTTTTATCAGTTCTTTTTTTATATCCACCTTTATCACTTATTAGAAACTCCTCAATAGCATCTTCAAGTCTTTTTTCATTAAACTCATTCATCTACATCACCTCAATTTTCCCTGTTACTGCTTCATATATTAATGACTTTTTATAATCTTTCAATCTATCTATTTTATCTTTCTTAATTTGAATAAGCGTTGTAATTTTTTCAGTCTTTCCATCAAGATATTCTGCAATTTCACATTGTTCCCTAAAATCAGGTAGTATCACTTTCATGTTTTGTAAACTAGATGAATTAATTGCCGGATATGAAGTTCCAACTGAGCATGCTTCTACAAAATTAATGAATCTGTTACTGCATAATGAATAATATATATATCTAGGTGACACTGTAACACTATTTGCTCTTATTACAGCAAAACCTGTAGAGCATATGTGATTATGATATTTGTTGGAAACAAAAGCTATCGCTTTTAGGTATGTCCTAACTGTCGAGATAATTACATCATCGTGTTTTAATATTCTCTTAGCTCTACTAGGTGCATTTTTGAACAGTAACTCTTGAATATTTGAAATCTCTCCATTCCTGTTCACACTACCAATATCAATATATGATATTCTGAAATCTCCATCTGTTTTGTCTGAAAGGCTATCACTATTCATGTCAGTAAAATACTTTAACTTTTTAAAACTCCAGTGAGTAGGTATAGTAGTTTTCCATTCAAACCCACAATCTTTAAATTTCACATTTGAATTTAATCCTTTTGTTACTGCCTCTGTGATAATTGATTGCTTATATTCTTTCAGTCTATCTATTGCAGATTCTTGAACTGTGACTAGCTCTTCTATTTTCTCAGTTTTATTATCAAGGAAGTTTGCTATTGCTTGTTGTTCAAAATATGATGGTATCAAAATTTCATAATTTTTGAGATCTGAAATACGAAGAGATGGTTGCATATAGCTTGGTATCAAAGACCTAAAATAATTAAACATTGGTTTAAGCCAGTAATCAGTAAACTTATCCGATAATATTTGTGGATCGCTATTTTTCATAATAAGACAATTCTGGGAAAGGCTAAATTTTCCATTAAGAATTTTTGATGTCATAACTTTTGCTCCTACAGTTGTAGTAAATATACAACTGTCTAAATCATACTCATAATCGTCTATAGTTCCTAACACACCGTTGTTCTCTGTCTGCCCACTATAAACTGGAAATGCTCCAAAATTTTCATGAATATATGTTTTTGTGAGGATATTTCCTCTTTTCCCTTTTTCAAAAGAATAAAATGATTTGAGTTTTCTTTTATGAGTATACGAAGTTAATCCAACCCATTCAATACAACTCATTTTTTGATCTCTAGTCATTACCGAACAACTCCTTCATTAATTGGAGTTCCTTGTCCTCGAGTTCTTTTATTTCTTCAAATATTGAATTTAATTTTCTTGGTGGAATATACTTATAAAAGTATCTTGAAAATGGGATTTCATATCCTATTTTTGTTTTGCTTTCATCTACCCAAGCACCCGGAGCATACGGAAGTACTTCTCGTTCCATGTATTCCTTAACATTTTCTGTTAATGGAATACTTTCTGTATCTCTTAAGTTTTTATCAGGTTGAACTTTTCCTTTCTTAATTAATACTTTTCCATTCTCGTCTTCAAGCGGTCTTTCTACTATTACTTTTCTAAACCCAAAGTGTTCATTATCAAATACTTTTGATTCTACAATATTATCATCGAGTTTATACTCTCCAACTAAGAAGTTCCCATAAATATCAGATATCTTATTAATTTGCAAGTCACTTATCTCTTTGTTTTTCTTTCCTAATGATTTTCCCATTTTAATAAACATAGAGTTAGCATTAATTAATTGAACCTTACCTCTTCTGTGTTTAGGTTTTTTATTTGATAAAATCCAAAGGTAGGTGGCAATACCTGTATTATAAAAAATGTCATTGGGTAAAGAAATAATTGCATCGAGTAAATCATTTTCAAGTAAGTATCTTCTTATCTCAGATGATCCACTTCCAGCATCCCCTGTAAATAATGGAGAACCATTATGAATTATAGCTACACGTGAACCGCCTTTATTTTGGTCCTTCATTTTTGCTACAGCCGTTTGTAAAAACAACATCTGTCCATCACTAACTGGAGGTAACCCCATAGCAAATCTACCTGCTGCTCCCAATTTATGCTCGGCTTCCACTTCTTTTTTGTCTGATTTCCAATCTTTTCCAAATGGAGGATTAGAAATTATATAATCAAATGAATAGTTCTTTAATTTATCATCAGACAATGTGTTCCCATGCTTTATAAAGTCTGCATCTTCCTCCTTTATTAACATATCCGCTTTACAAATTGCATAAGTTTCAGATTGAAGTTCTTGTCCATATCCAATCAACTTAAACTTAGAATTTTGTTCTCTTAAATGTTCTTCGGATACAGAAAGCATTCCACCAGTACCACAAGCTGGATCATAAATTGTCTTAGTTGTTGCTGATTCTGTATTTGATAGGTCCTCATTGTTAAATAGTATATTTACCATTAGTTTAATAACTTCACGTGGGGTATAGTGTTCTCCAGCTTCTTCATTTTGCGCTTCACTGAATCGCCTAATAGTCTCTTCAAATATATAACCCATCTCAATATTAGAAACGTTATCCGGGTGTAAGTCTACTTGCTCAACTTCTTCTAGAACTCTATACAAGATTCTATTAGACCCTAGTTTCTCAATCAACTTATATATATCAAAGTTTTTAAGGATATCCATAACTTCATCAGAGTAACCTCCAATGTAATCGGTAAAGTTTGATTCAATATTATCAGCATCATTAAGAATCATTTTTAAAGTAAATCTTGAACAGTTAAAAAATCCATGTCCTGACACTTTCTTAAGCAATGTTGGGTAGTCTTCTAAGTCATTTACATCTAGGTAAGTTCTATATACTTTGTCCTTTGTATCTTGTAATACATCATCAAATCTCTTAATCACAACAAAAGGAAGTATTACACTCCCATATTGATGTCTCTTGTATACATCCCTTAGCGTGTCTGCTATGTTCCATATCATGTTCGCCTTAACGTCTATGTTTCTGCTCATTTCTACATCTCCCTATTTTTATTAGTCGGCCATTGTAAATGATTTTACAAGGTCGTTTTTTTATTTATTTTAAATTCTAATCTTATTGTATTTCGATGCAATATTCTGAACAATACTAAATTTACGAGAATACCTATAGCCCTTTATCTTTGAGTAGTTTTTTTAATAAATCTAAGTCGTCTCTCAATTTAACATAATCACTTTCCATTTGATTAATAATATTAACTATTTCTATATTAGATTGCAAGTCTATTTTTTTCTCATTTAACTTACTTAGTACTAAGTCTCTCTTTACTAAATATGTTCTAAAAACATTCGTTATTCTAGTATGATCACTTTCAAAATTAAATTCAAGAAGTGAATCGATTGGCACTTCAAGTATCTTTACAAGCTTTATAAGTGATTCAATACTTGGCTGTGCTTTATTATTTTCATAATCCGAATAAGTGTTTTGTTTAACACCCAATTCTTCTGCTATATCTAACTGTCTTAATCCTCTTCGTTTTCTAAACTCTTTTAATTTATCTCCAAAGTTCATTAAACCATCTCCAATCACTATTTTCATTATACATGATTGTATCGAAAATAACGATATATTTCTTGTATATCGGATATGCCGATGATATACTTTGAGCATAAATACATCGGTTTTTACGATATATACATTATTCTAATTAAATTAAATAAAATATTTTGGATTCTAATAAACGGCTTCTCTATAAGCTTTTAGTTAAAAATTAATTCCTTTTGTAGTTTTCTTTTCTAAATCGTAAATATAGGGATATGAGCCTACACTATGTAAACCATAGGAAGAAAAGACATCCTATTGAAAACCGAAAGGAAGATTCAAATGAGATTTAATGATACCAATAAAGTTTTAACAAAGGAGATAATTAATATGAGAAATGAAGACTTAACTGTAAAAGAAGGTATTGATGAATACCTTGAAAATGTCAAAGCTAGATTAAGACCAGCCACTCACAGTAATTACAAACAATACTTAGGCTACATATCAAAATATTTAGGAGAGAAGAAAATTATAGAAATAACAAGGCGAGATATAGATTACCTTGTTAATAGCAAGCGTGCCGAAAGTCCAAACATATCAAATGTTTCACTTAACAAATTTATAACTAATTTAAAAATATACTTTAAATTCCATACAGGAACAAAATTAAAGTATAATCAATTAAAAGAAGAGAAAAAGGAAACAGTTTTAGTTGAAGATCAAGTTAAAAGTAAAATATTCAAACATTACGAACAAAATATTGACAATAAATATTGTTTTAGAAACTATTTATATTTTAGATTACTCCTTGATACTGGATTAAGAATGAATGAATTGTGTAACATCCGTTTGGAAAATATTGATTTAACATACAATGTGTTATTAGCTACAGTGACAAAATCAGGAGTTGCAAGATATGTTCCTTTTACTGATGCTACTGCTGAAATACTTAAAAAGTATATCCTTATTTATATTAAAAGGGATTATATATTTTTTGATTTTAAAACTGGGAATATGCTTACACCAAGTGCGGTTGAATCTTTCATCTCCAGATTAAAAAAGAAACTTGAAATAAAAGGTAGCATTACACCACACAAGTGGAGACATACTTTTGCAACTTCATTCGCAAGAGCTGGAGGCAACATAGAAGCACTTCGTACAATGCTTGGACATAGCAATCTAAAAACTACTCAAAAATACTTACATTTAAACCGAGATGACATTCTTAAATGTTACCATGATATATTCTAAAACTAACACTATACCCGTGAGACATGGACAAAATGCAAAAAAGGGTAAATAAAAAAACCCTTTACAGGGCTTTAATTAGATGTAGATGGTGGCTCCGGGCGGAATTGAACCGTCGACACATGGATTTTCAATCCAAAACTGCACAAAAAAAGAGACATTTTAGCAATGTCATTCACTTAAGAAAAAACAAAGAGGTCTTCTCACACATGATGTGAGGGGGTCTTTTTTATTTATTGCATAACGGTGTTGGAGATCTAAAATGGATATAAGACATATGGGTTTTCAATCATTTATACCAATTAGCTATGTTATTAGACTCTTTATCTTTATCTTTATCTTTATCTTTATCTTTATCTTTATCTATATTTTCTGTCGGAGCAGTAGATAACTTCTTATTGTTTTTATTTTCTTTCTCAAGTTCTTTAATTTTATTTTCTAATTCTCTAGTTTTTAAATCTAATCTGACATTAGTTTGATCTTGTTTTCCCAACATAGAAGCAATTATAAATAATACTATTCCAACTACAAAAAATATAATTGATACATTTATATTATGTGACGATTCTGCACCTTGCCTGATTGCAATAGAGAATCCAAATATGGAAATTATTATTGAAAATAAACCAATAATTGAAACAAATGCTTGCATAAACTATACCCCCTTTTTAGACACTTTTAGTATACTACTCAAAAAAGCTAAATGCAATAAGCACTACTTTGATATTTTAACTTATAGAAGAAGCCAGTAAATGACTTCTTTTTCGACTAACGGTGTTGGAGACCTATAATGCATACTCTAAACAATTCACTTTGTCTCAGAATCCTTACCAATACTAGCTTCTGCCGATTTTCCTTTTCTAATTTTATATTTGACTTTCAGCATTCTTAAAGAATTTATAATGATTGATTTAAGCAATTTTATTTTATATGATTTTCTTCTAAGTCTCGGTACCGCTTCAGTACTTCTAGAATTGTAAGTATACATATTAAAGAATTTATCAAAAAACTCAATTTTTAATCTTTTCAAAGAAGGGTCAAAAACATCTTCATCAATTATCGAATAATTTAGAATCAATATCAAGGACTCACCTTTTAATAACTCATATTGAATATTAACTTGTTCATGGTAATCTACAATAATGTTCTTATTATGATTTAAATCACTATTAAAACTTCTACCTTCATATTTAAAAGATACTCCAAAATGTCTTAATATTAGCAATTGATCTGTAATATTTGTAATTTTTAGACAATACTTATTATCATGATTTAAAGACATTGAAGTATATCTTGGAGACATTGCACTTTTATATTTGGAATCTGTTTCTTTCTTATTCAATCCCACTTTTACTCTAAACAATGGTCTTATTCTGTTTCTTTCATCTTTGATTCTAGAATAGATACCAAATAAAAAAACAATTGTAGCCAAAGCTAAAGATCCTGTAGCTATTAATAATGAATCATCGTTAATAATATTTTTTAGAAACTCTATCACAAAACCACTTCCTTCAATTATAATTATGTTTTAAATATCTTGTCAAAATCTCTTCCTGCTTTGTATATTTTATAGATATCACTTATAAAATCTGTACTTGTAAAACTTAATTTTTTTATATAAGTTAAATCATATTTTCTTAATTGCTCCAACATTTTACTCATTTCACTAGATTCAAACCTATAAAGAATCTCCAATATATCAGCGTTATTAAAATCAACATATTTCCGCATTATATCTACTTTTATTAAAATTTGCTCATATCTGAAAGAAAAAGCTTGCGCGTTTTCAATGGACATAGTAAAAGTAGTTAGTGAGGCAGTTAAAGACTCCTCTGCAATTTCACTAAATTCACTTTTAGAGTATTCTTTTTTAAGAATGCTTTTTTTCATCAACATAACAAAAAAATAGTTATTTATAGCTTCGATAATTGATTCTTTTGATTTTCTTTTAACAAGTCTTCTTACATTAAAATATCTTATTTTTGGTGTAATGGTAACAACGAAATAGAATATACACCCAGCAATAAAGCTATTTCCTACATCGTGTAAAGTCCCCGCACCCCATAAAGACAAAGCTATTGAACCCATGAACAAAATAGTAATTAGAACAATGGAAAAATTAATTCGTTTCATTTACATTTCCCCTTTTTATTATTTCATATTTTCTATAATTCTATCTTCAATACCATAAAGATCAATAAAATTATCTAAAAGTTCATTTGTATTTAAATACTCACTGAAAGTTTGCCCAAGTCTATCTTTGTATTTAGAATACTCGTTATATTTATCGCCGCTCTCTTTAATAGAGTCTAGTTTACTTAAAATTCCCTCTGCTTTTAATATTATTACAGCTAAGTTTCCTAATAAAGAGTTAATACTTGCTAATTCATTATTATAATTCTTCTCAAAAAAATAGTTTATCGGAACTTCAAAGTATTCCGATATTTTTTTAAGATCAGAATAATTAGGTTTGTTAATGTTACTTTCATATTGAGAATAGGTACTTATAGCAATTCCAAATTTTTCCGCAATTACTTTTTGAGTAACGCCTTTTTTATCTCTTAATTTAATTAATTTTTCTCCTATAAGAAGTTTATCATCTTTCTTCATCATATCACCTCAAATACATTATAACATACATTTCAGGTACCGTGAAATATTTTTCTTGACATTCAGGTATCGTGAAACTATAATAAAGGTGAATACATATTCAGGTATCGTGAAATTTGGGAGTTGATTATATGATAATAATGTTTAATGGTGTTGCTTGGCCACCTGCCTTGGCAGGTGTGCCAGCAACATTGTCACTACTTGACTAAGTGACACAATTAAGTCAGAAGGGAGGGAAAATGATAAAACTTAAGTATAGCAAAATTGAAATTTTCAGGGATAATTATTTGAAAGTAATTAAATATAATGATAATAATTATAAAGTAATACAATTTAAACGAAGAGTTCGAAAACCAGGATATGAAGAAGAAAAGCTCAACAAGACAGAATTACCTCTTGAGAAAGTTGAAAACGATACTACGAGCGTTGAGTATCTATTACAAAGCTTTTCAAGAACCAGAAAGAATGTAAGGGCATATGCACTATGTAATGATTTTGAATATTTCGTAACATTTACATTTGACAGAAAGAAGATTAATGCTACTGATATTATTCTTCTAAAAAAACAAGTAGGGCAATGGTTAAACAATTACAAAAAAAGAAGAAACAAAAATCTGAAGTATTTATTAATTCCAGAATTACACCGAGATTTAAAACACTTTCATTTCCATGGACTCATATCAGGTATAGAAGATATAAAAGAATTTAGATTATCAAAAAAAGGTGCCATGAGATACAACTGGACTAGTTGGGATGAAAAATTCGGATTCACATCTCTTGAAAAAGTAAGAGATATTAATGCTGTTGGAAACTATATAACAAAATACATAACAAAAGATTTGATGTTCGAATTCAACAAGCAAAGATACTTAGTCTCAAAAGGTCTCAAGAAACCTCAAACAATATTTGAGATAGAAAATTATACAGCACCTATTCAATGTGACTTTGAAAACGAGTATGTTAGAGAGAAATTCTATGACTCATATGACAATGTATATAAATTTCTTAATAGCATATATAATAATATAGATAAAAACGAAGGGAGTTTGGCTCATGTTAGTATCTGAAGCAATAAATGATTTTAAACAATACACAGAAATTACAAAATCAATCGGAACACAAGATTATTATAGATTCTACTTAAATATCATCAATGATGAGTTAGGTTCTCAAGACTGTAGTTCAATAACTAACAAAATCATCCTTGCACTTATAATGAAAAGAAAAAATATAAATCCAAGTGTTTCTAATTCGACTTTGAATAAGGTTGTTATGACATTAAAAACAGTTGTCAAATATGCAACCGGTATTGAAATTAAATTTGCTAAGTTGAGGGAGCAAAAGAAAATCATTCCTACTGTGTCCTTTAAAACTAGCAATAGAATATTTGAGTATTATCAAAAGAATATGAGAGATAAAAATACATTCAGAAACTATGTATTTCTTAAGCTTCTACTAGATACAGGATTGAGATTGAGTGAAATAACAAATATTAAACTTTATGACATAGATTTTTCTACATCTTCTATACATGTAAAAGTGACAAAAACAGATGTAGATAGATATGTGTGTTTCACAAAATCTACAAGAGATCTCATGAAAAGATATGTTGTATCAAACAGTATAAAAGATTACATATTTTATGATTTTAAAACAGGAAACAAGATGACTACATCTTCTGTTGAAAGCTTCGTATACAGGCTAAAAATCAAGCTTAAAATTGAAGAGAATATAACTCCCCATAAATGGAGACATACATTTGCAACTAACTTCCTAAAAAAGGGTGGAGATTTAGAAACTTTAAGATTATTACTAGGACATTCCAATCTGAAAACAACTCAAAAATACTTACATTTAAGTAAAGGGGATATTATTTCCAACTATATGGATATAATGAAATAAAAAAAGGATGAAAACATCCTTTAAAAACTAATAAAAAAAACTTAAAACAAATTAGACTTAATCTCCAGTTAAAAATCGAGCAAGTTTTACTAATATTGTTAATGCGAGTAGAACTATGAAAATTCCAAAATTCCATCCTCCCGTTATAGCCATATACAACGATACTACAACAGATAAATACAATAAAACATGCAATAATCTGAGTTTATCCATACCCTATCACCCTTTCCCATGTATATTATACCTTTTATAGTAAATATATCAAACTAAAAGTTATGGAAATAGAATCAGTAAAAACAAAGGATTTTCTACTTGTTAAAAAGTTACTACCCCCTCTCACGACACATGGACATCCACTAAAAAATAGCAATAAAACGCAAATAAAAAAGCCCTTAAAGGGCTTTAATTAGATGTTGATGGTGGCTCCGGGCGGAATTGAACCGTCGACACATGGATTTTCAATCCATTGCTCTACCGACTGAGCTACAGAGCCAAAAAATGGCGGTCCCGACGAGAATCGAACTCGCG